>Ga0256831_1000023_pt1 | contig 70242 bp, 68 predicted proteins | sample 132544metaG_FD_189087 | JGI IMG/M metagenome (GOLD analysis project Ga0256831, IMG submission 189087) | Hydrothermal vent microbial communities from Lau Basin, Pacific Ocean - 132-544 | ecosystem: Environmental > Aquatic > Marine > Hydrothermal vents | place: Pacific Ocean: Lau Basin | collected...
AAGTCCCAGCTCAAGGGAGCCCTTTATGGCCGCACTCTCGTCGCTGACCGGCTGGTAACCCTTCTCCGTAAACGTCTTGAGCGTGGTCTCGCTGAACTCAAGCTCGTTCACGTTTAGAAACTTCGCCCCGAGCTTATCAAGAAACTCGGCATACCACTTCATCCTCTCGAACTGGCCCGGAACGGAGGGAATCTCGCCACCAACGTCCCAGTCGAAGTCGAAGGCGTTCTTTATGTTCTCTATTTCAATCTCGAAGAGCTTTGAGTTTGGGTTGAAAAGGTCGGGATGAAAGCGTATCTCATCTAAGCCGGCATCGTAGAGCTTTTCGAGGTTCTTTTTTGTGGCCAGAGCGCCTGTGGTATAGAGGTGGACGTGGAAGTCCTCTCCAAAGGCCTCCTTTAGGGCCCTGATGTATTCAACGGTCCTGTTAAGCCTCGCCATCGGGTCACCGCCGGTCACCCCGGCCCCCTTGGCCTCCTGAAGGATTGCTTCCTCGATGATGTCATCAACGCTTTTCACGGGTCTCTCGTTGGCGTAAACAACATCCTCTCTCCTCCAAGGGCTCAGGGGGCAGTAGAAGCAGTCCCTCGGGCATGCACCTGTAGTAAAGAGGACGAGCTTCTCCCCCCTGACGCAGAGCTGACAGCCCCTCGGCAGCTCGCGAACGGCGTATGAGAAGTACGGTGTCTCCCAAACCAAAGTTCTCACCATCCACCAGCTTTTGGAAGGCCTTAAAAAGGTTGGCGGGCAGAGTTGGGAACATGAGGGAGAAACCAAAGTACCTGCCGCCCACACTAAGGGACAAGCACCGCTACATAGCCTTCCAGCTGATCGGAGAGAGACCGTTTAGGGGAGACGAGGTGAGGGAGGCAATATGGGAGGCCAGCCTCTCAACTCTCGGAGTTCTCGGCTCGGCAAAGGCAAAGCCCTGGTTCATAAAATTCAACGAGAGGAGCCAGACAGGAATAGTCAGGGTCGACAGGAAGCACGTGGAGGAACTCCGCCTCGCCCTGACACTGGTCACGGAGATAAACGGCTCAAAGGCGATCTTCAGAACGCTCGGAGTTTCAGGGACGATAAAAAGGCTGAAGAGGAAATTTTTAGCCGAATACGGCTGGCGTTAGCGGAGGAAGGACATCGCCCTGTCAACTTCGTTGAGATAGACCTTAACGTATCTCTCGCAGGCTTTTCTCCACGTGAAGTCCTCCCTCGCGCGCCTCTTCCCATTATCCCTGAGCCTGGCTAGAGTTTCCCCGTCGAGGTTCTTGGCCCTCATCATCGCAGTTGCCAGCGCGAATGCATCCCCCGGCGGAACGAGAAGCCCCGTAGCGTTTTTCGGGTCGGCGTTCAGGTCGATTATCGTGTCCTTAAGCCCACCAACGGAACTGGCTATTGGAAGGGCCCCGAGGCACATGGCCTCGAGCTGGACGAGGCCAAAGGGTTCGAAGTAGGACGGAATTACCACAAAGTCCACCGAGCCGTAAAGCTCGCGGACGTTCGTCCTGGAGAGGAGTTCCGTTACCACGCTGACGTTCTCCGGGAAGCGGTTCTCAACTTCTTTCGCCCACCTCTCCAGCTCGGGGTCGCCCTTCCCAATAATCAGGAAGCGCATATCGCCGAATGACGGGTCGGTCGAGAGCATCTCTATCGCCCTGAGGAGTGTATCCACCCCTTTCTGCGCCCTGTCGAAGCGTCCTATGAACATGAAAGCCTTTCCATCGGAGAGACCGAAGCGCTCTAAGATGAGCCTCCTCCGCTCCTCCCTCGGAAGGTTCGCATTTTCGAGAAGATCTTCGTTCCAGAAGGAGCAGTCTATGCCGTTGAAGACGTGCGTAACTTTCCCCTCGAAGTTCCGGAAGAAATCCCACTCCTCCCACAGGTAGCTCCTGCTTACCGTTGTGACCACATCGGCTACGTAGCAGGCGGTGTGCTCCGGGTCTACCTCGGGATAGGGAGCAAGCTCACCGAGGTTTGCCTCGTGGAAGTATTCCGCTGAAATCCTCGCCCTGTTGAGCCTGTGGACGGTGAAGACTGCCCTAACTTGGAAGTACTTTTTGAGTAACCCGAGGGCAAAAACGGTGTGCCAGTCGTGGGCGTGAACTACATCCGGTCTGAACTCGCCGATGATGCCGTTGAGGAGAGCGGCGGAGGCCTTTCCAAAGAGAAGGGCCTTTCTCAGCAGCTCCTCCCAGCCCGGGCCGTAGACGTCGGGCTCACTCAGAAGTCCTCCAGCGAGGGAGTAAACGGTAACACCCTTTTCCTCACGCCTTCGGACTTCGACCTCAACTGTCCCGCCAAAATCGGCTATTCTAAAGCTCTTCACAGGCTTTCCAAGGTTTCTCCCATGGTCTGGAGTGATGACGATGACCTCGTGGCCGAGTTCTACAAGCCCCTCGGCTGTGCTCGTTATCGCCTCGGCTAGCCCACCGACCTTGACGGGCAGGTACTCAAAGCCGAGCATGAGAATTCGCATGGAACCACCCCGGTTGGCAAAAGAATGAGAAATCACTCGAGGAGGATGAACTTCTCGCCCTCAACGTCCTCAAAGTAGCTGCCTATCCCGCCGACCTTAAGCTCCCTGCCGTCGTAGCGGAAGGTGATGTTGGCTGTAAGGGGTGTGTACTCGTAATCCACGATGGTTCCGCTCAGCGTTACGACCTCCTTTGTGTCTATCATCCTCCCGATGATCTCCGCCTTCCTTGGAAGTCCCGCGAACTTGAGGACTGTTATAAGGGTCCTTATGTTGACGAGGGCGAGGGGCTTTGGCAGCTTCCCGTAGTCGAGGGGCTTTACGATCTCGCTGTTGTCGAAGTATATGGTGTAGAACCAGTGCATGTAGTTCTGGATTATCTTGGGGCTCTTGGCCCAGAAGGAGTAGAACTTCTCGCGACGCCTGTCCTTGGGAAGAGCGCCGAAGAAGAGGGCATAGTTTATGTCGCCTATTATCCAGCTGGCCATGAGCCAGGGGGCACCGCCGGTCCTGGCGAGAATTATGTTGTCTCCCCTCAACCAGTCCGGGATTTCCTCAAAGTTGCTGACTATGACGAAGAGAACATCCTTCCTCGCGCGGATCTCGCTCTTGAGGAGCTTGAGGAACTCGAAGGGCGTGTTGATCAGAACCTCGTGCTTGGCGGTCCTTATGACGTACTCCGCCCTCTCGACGGTGTTGTCGAAACCCTGAATCGTCCATATCTCGGGCAGATCCTCACCGTGAACCTCGCGGTAGAGGTCGAGGAACGCTTCCTTAAGGTTCTCAATGTCCTCTATGAAGTCCTCCTTTATCTTCTCGAGCACGACCTCCGGGTTGACGGGCTTGTAGAGCCTCGGAGAACCCTGCATGACATCAACGAAACCCTTCCTGTGGAGCGAGCTGAGAACGTCGTAAACGCGCGTGTGGGGAATGCCGCTCTCCTTCGTTATATCCGTTGCCTTGCTCGGGCCCAGCTTGAGAAGGGTTATGTAGGCCAAACTCTCATACTTGGTGAGACCGAGCCTTTGGAGTTTTTCTATTATCTCGTCCTCGTGCATGCTAAAACCTCCGGATTTTTCACTCGGGAGAGTTTAGTCATCTGTGGTGATACTCCGACGGAAGGTGTATAAAACTTTCGGGTTCAAATGGCAGTCCCCCGTTGCGGGCTTTGATGCACTTTTATATACACGCCATGCTGGTGTGGACACCTCTATCGGCCCTGAACAGAAAAGCGCAAGATATATATATCACTGCCAATGATACTGTATCACCAGACCAAGGCGGGTGATTGAAGCATGAAAAAAGGATTGTTTGCCCTGCTTCTTGTGGGAGTTTTGGTTCTTGGCGTCGTGGCCAGCGGATGTATAAGTGACGGAAAAACTGAAACGTCATCCGGTTCAACCAGTCCGAGCCCGACCGCTTCACCCAGTCCGGCCGAGACCGCTTCCCAGGAGACCGATTGTGGAAGCGGGGAGATAGTGATCTGGCACAAGATGCAGCCGAACGAACTCGAGGTCTTCCAGAGTATAGCCGAGGAGTACATGGCCATGTGCCCTGACGTTACCATCAAGTTCGAGCAGAAGGCCGACCTCGAGGGCGCCCTTAAAGCGGCCATACCCGCGGGCCAGGGACCGGACCTCTTCATCTGGGCGCACGACTGGATCGGGAAGTTCGGAGAGGCGGGCCTTCTGGAACCGATTGACGATTACGTCACCTCGGACGTTACCAAGAACTTCGCCCCGGTTGCCGTTGAGGCAATGCAGTACAAGGGGCACTACTACGCGATGCCCTTTGCGGCCGAGACCGTCGCGCTCATCTACAACAAGAAGATGGTGAGCGAAGCACCCACCAGCTTCGAGCAGCTCGAGTCTCAGATGGGTAAGTTCTACAACCCCGACGAGGAGAGGTACGGGATCGCCTGGCCCATAGACGCCTACTTCATCTCGGGAATAGTGCAGGCCTTCGGAGGTTACTACTTCGACGACAGGACGGAGAAGCCCGGTCTCGATGATCCCAGGACGATAGAGGGCTTCAAGTTCTTCTTCAAAAAGGTCTATCCGTACATGGCACCAACTCCTGACTACGGAACCCAGCAGAGCATATTCCTGGAAGGCCGCGCCCCCTTCATGGTCAACGGCCCTTGGAGCATAGCGAGCGTTAAGAAGGCCGGCATAGACTTCGGCGTCGTCCCGCTCCCGCCGATTCACAGGGACGGTAAAGAGTACTGGCCCAGGCCCTACGGAGGCGTCAAGGACATCTACTTCGCCAGGGGCATAAAGAACAGGGAAGCCGCGTGGAAGTTCGTCAAGTGGTTCACAACCAGTCCGGATGTCATCAAGGAACTCTCGCTCCAGCTCGGATACATCCCGGTTCTCAAGCCTGTTCTGGATGACCCGGAGATAAAGAACGATCCGGTCATCTACGGCTTCGGACAGGCAGTTCAGCACGCCTACCTTATGCCAAAGAGTCCGAAGATGGGCGCCGTCTGGGACGGCGTTGGAAAAGCCCTGAACGACATACTCTCCAGCGACGACCCGTCCAAGGCGGACTTCGAGGCAATACTCAAGAAGTACCAGCAGGAGATACTCGACGCCATAAACGGCTGAGCGCTCTCTTCTCCCCCTTTTTGGAGGGTTTTGCAATGAAAAAAACAACGACGATCGCCCTGTTCCTCATACTGCCGGGGATGGCCGCCTTCCTGTTCTTCAACCTGTGGCCGATAATCTACTCGATTTATTTAGCGTTCACCAACGCCCAGCTCGGCAACTTCCCGGTGTACAATCCAGAGAGCTCGGTTGGACCCCTCAGGTTCGTTGGTCTCGAGAATTTCCGCTGGGTTCTGGAGAACGAGGGTTTCAGAGAGGCCTTCAAGTGGACGTGGATATTCGTATTCACCAGCGTTACCCTCAAGGTTTCAGCCGGAATCTTCCTGAGCCTGCTCTACAACAGCAGGTACGTTAAGGGAAAAACCATCTATCGCTCGCTCCTGATAATACCCTGGGCGCTGCCGCTCCTCTTCTCGGTCACCGTGTGGAAGTTCATGTTCGACCCGATCTTCGGGCCCATAAACCAGCTTCTAAAATCCATCGGGGTAAGCAATCCTCCCAACTGGATCAACGACCCCCTCTGGGCCTTCGTGGCGCTCAACGTAATAGAGGTCTGGCTGGCTTACCCCTTCATGATCACCGTCATAACCGCCGCCCTCCAGTCGGTTCCCGAGACCCTCGTCGAGGCGGCGATAATAGACGGCGCGAACTACTGGCAGAGGATAAGGCACGTGGTTCTTCCGATAGTCGGCAAGCCCATAGCCTTCGCGACGATACTGACGAGCGCGGCCAGCTTCCAGTACTTCATGGTGCCCTACATCTACAATGCAGGCCTCTTCGAGAACAAGTTCCTCCTGCTCTACGGCTTCCGGAAGGCCTTCGGTGCCAATCCCCACTACGGAAGGGCCTCCGCGGTCATGGTCATAGCCACGCTGATACTGGCGGTCTATATGTACGTCAACGTCAGGATAACAAAGCTCCAGGAGGGTGCCAGGGGATGATGGGACGGAGAAAGGGCGAGGTCATCAAGAGCTTCGCCCTCACGCTGCTGGCGATACTGATAATGTTCATCATCCTCTTTCCGGTGTACTACATCTTCACGGTCTCTATAAGCCCCGGCTCAACGCTCGCGACGACGGAGTTCCACCTGATACCGAGGAACGTCAGCCTCGACTCCTACCGGGAGGTGCTCTTCGGATTCTCGGGCAGCAAACTCAGCGAGGACTTCAGGGGGACGATAGAGGGAAGCGCCCACCTTCAGGAGGGCAGGCTCTACGTGGTGCAGGGGATCATTAGGGGTGAGGTGAAGTACGGGCCGTTCACAGGCATGACCTTTGAGGTGCCGGCGAAGGGACTCATCTTCGACGTCCAGAGCCGGGAGAACGCCCAGGGGAAGCTGGAAGGGAAGGTGAGTGGACTCTTCATCCTCACGAGGGTCAACGAGGACGGGACAATAGGCTTCGGCCTGCTGAGGAACGTCACCCTCACGGGCGGAAAAATAGAGAACACCGGGGTCTCCGGTAGGATGGAGAGGTACGCGGTGATCAGGAACGCTGGAACGGTGCACTTCACGAACATCGGCAAGTTCATCAACTCGAAGTTCTTCGGCTACCTCAGGAACAGCCTATTCATAGCTGCCCTCACCGTGCTGCTAACCCTGCTCTTCGTCGTCCCGGCGGCCTATGCATTCTCGCGCATGAAGTTCTTCGGGAGGGAGCACGTGCTCTACTTCTACCTGATGTTCACGCAGGTCGCGGGGGGTCTCGGAATAGCCGGCCTCATAGCGCTCTACGGCATGATCGTCAGGCTCGGCCTCTACGATAAACTGCCGGTACTGGCCTTCATCTACGCCTCCGGAAGCGTTCCCTTCAACACCTGGCTTCTCAAGGGCTACATCGACTCCATAAGCCCGGACTTTGACGAGGCGGCTTTAGTGGACGGAGCGGGCTACCTTCAGATAATCAGGTACGTCCTGCTACCGATGGCACTGCCGGGAATAGCGACCGTTGCGATATTTTCGTTTATAGGCGGCTGGACTGAGTTCATCCTCGCGAGTCTGCTCCTCCAGCAGGAGCACCAGCCGCTTTCGGTCTGGATATACACCCTGCTGGGCGGCATTGGAAGGGGGATCGACTGGAGCTACTTCGCGGCAGCGGCTCTGCTCTTTGCCCTGCCAGTGTTCGTGACCTTCATGCTGGCCCAGAACTACATAAAGAGTGGCCTCACCGTTGGAGGCCTGAAGGAATGAGGTGGTAACATGAAGCGGGTGGTTGCCCTTTTCCTTACAATTTTGGTTGCCGGAAGCATACTCGGAGTTAACCTCAGGACCGTTGGCGCGGCCGAGCCGAAGCCGCTCAACGTCATAATAGTGTGGCACCAGCACCAGCCCTACTACTACGACCCGGTCCAGGACGTCTACACGAGGCCCTGGGTCAGGCTTCACGCGGCGAACGACTACTGGAAGATGGCCCACTACCTGAGCCAGTATCCGGACGTGCACGTCACGATAGACCTCTCGGGCTCGCTGATAGCTCAAATAGCCGACTACATGAAGGGAAAGAAGGACACGCTCCAGATCATAACCGGGAAGATAGCGAACGGCGAACCCCTAACCGTTGACGAGAAGTGGGCGATCCTCCAGACCCCGGGAGGGTTCTTTGACCACACGATACCCTGGAACGGGGAGCCTATAACCGACCCGAACGGCAACCCGATAAGGGACTTCTGGGACAGGTACACCGAGCTGAAGGAAAAGATGCTCCAGGCCAAGGCCAAGTACGCGAACCTACCTCTCGAGGAGCAGAAGGTAGCGGTCACCAACGAGTTCACGGAGCAGGACTACATCGATCTGGCGGTTCTCTTCAACCTCGCCTGGATAGACTACGGCTACATCATGAGCGACCCGAAGCTCAAGGCCCTCTACAAGAAAGTCGATGAGGGCGGCTACACGAGGGAGGACGTGAAGACCGTTTTGAACGCCCAGCTCTGGCTCCTCAACCACACCTTCGAGGAGCACGAGAGGATAAACTACCTCGTGGACCCGTCGAGAAACGTCGAGGTTACGGTAGTTCCCTACGCCCACCCCATAGGCCCGATACTCAACGACTTCGGCTGGGAGAAGGACTTCGATGAGCACGTCAAGAAGTCCGGCGAGCTTTACAAAGGGTACCTCGGCGGCGGAAAGGCGGTTCCGAAGGGGGGATGGGCGGCCGAGTCGGCTCTCAACGACAGGACCCTCGAGATACTCGCCGAAAACGGCTGGACCTGGGTCATGACGGACCAGCTCGTCCTCGACAGGCTCGGCGTCGAGAAGACCACCGGGAACTACTACAGGCCCTGGGTGGCCGAGTTCAACGGAAAGAGGATATACCTCTTCCCGCGCGATCACGCGCTCAGCGACAGGGTTGGCTTCACCTACGGCGGCATGAACCAGTACCAGGCCGTTGAAGACTTCGTCAACGAGCTCCTCAAGATCCAGAAGGAGAACTACGACGGTTCACTCGTCTACGTGGTAACGCTCGACGGTGAGAACGCCTGGGAGCACTACCCCTACGACGGCAGGCTCTTCCTCACCGAGCTCTACAGAAAGCTCGAGGAGCTCCAGGAGAGGGGCCTCATAAGGACGGTTACACCGAGCGAGTACATCAAGCTCTACGGCGACAAGGCCAACAAGCTCACCCCCAGGATGATGGAGCGCCTCGACCTCACCGGCGACAGGGTGAAGGCACTCCTCAGGGCCCGGAGCCTCGGGGAGCTCTACGACATGATCGGAGTTAAGGAGGAGATGCAGTGGCCAGAGAGCAGCTGGATAGACGGGACACTATCGACATGGATAGGCGAGCCGCAGGAGAACTACGGCTGGTACTGGCTCTACCAGGCCAGGAAGAACCTGATGGAGCACAAAGGAGAGATGAGCCGGGCGGACTGGGATAACGCCTATGAGTACCTGCTGAGAGCTGAGGCAAGCGACTGGTTCTGGTGGTACGGAAGCGACCAGGACAGCGGGCAGGACTACAGCTTCGACCGCTACCTGAAGACCTACCTCTACGAGATGTACAGGCTCGCTGGAGTGAAGCCTCCGAGCTACCTCTACGGAAACTACTACCCCGATGGACAGCCCTATCAGAAGCTCGGTCCCGTCGGACTCAAGAAGGGCGAGATCAAGAGATACTCCAGCCTCTCGCCGAAGGCCAGCAACGTGAGCGTTTACTTCGATAAGGATGGCATGCACTTCGTCCTGACCGGCAACGTGGACGAGTTCGAGGTGAGCCTGTACGAGGCCGGGAAGCGCGTCGGCAACACCTTCACCCTTCTCCAGAAGAGGCCCGACGAGCTGAGGTTCTCCCTCTGGCCCTACTCGGCGGACAGCGTCGGCCTCATGATAACCAAGCACATCGTTTACAGGGACGGGAAGGCGGAAATCTACAACTCCACCAACTACGAGGGAAGCAAGAAGCTCGGAGAGCTGACCGTTGAGAAGAGCGGGAACACCGTTGACGTAACGGTTCCCTTTGAGTACATCGAGACCCCCAACGACTTCTACTTTGCGACCTCGACCGTTGATAACGGCAACCTCGAGATCATAACGACCCCCGTCGAGCTCAAGCTCCCCACCGAGGTCAGGGGAGTCGTCATAGCAGAGGTAAAGGACCCGGAGGAGGACGACCATGGGCCTGGAACCTACACCTACCCGACGGACGAGGTCTTCAAGCCCGGCGTCTTTGACCTCCTCGAGTTCAAGCTCCTCGAGCAGACGGATTCCTACATCATGCAGTTCAAGTTCAAGGATCTCGGTGGCAACCCGTGGAACGGACCCAACGGCTTCAGCCTGCAGATCATTGAAGTCTACCTTGACTTAAGGGACGGTGGAAACAGCTCGGCCATAAAGATGTTCCCGGACGGACCGGGAGCGAACGTCAACCTTGACCCCGACCACCCGTGGGACGTTGCCTTCAGGATTGCCGGCTGGGACTACGGAAACCTGATCGTCCTCCCAAACGGGACAGTGATCCAGGGTGAGATGGGGATCTCAGCCGATCCCTCGACCAACACCATAGTCGTGAGGGTGCCCAAGAAGTACATCCAGATAAAGGAGGACTACGGCCTCTGGGGAGACGTCCTCACAGGCTCGCAGGATGGCTACGGGCCGGACAAATGGAGGCCTGTGGCGGTCGAGGCGGAACAGTGGAAGCTCGGCGGAGCCGACCCGCAGGCGGTCATCAACGGCGTAGCACCGAGGGTGGTTGACGAACTCGTTCCACCTGGATTCAAACCGACTCAGGAGGAACAGCTGAGCAGCTACGACGCCAACGCCGGGAAGCTGGCGACGGTTAAGGCCATCCCCCTCCTCAAGAGGGGCATAGTGGTGAACGATCCCGAAGGAGATGACCACGGGCCTGGAACCTACACCTACCCGACGGACGAGGTCTTCAAACCAGGAGTTTTTGACCTCCTCAGGTTCGCCATGAAAGACGACGACGCCTACTGGACGCTCGAGTTCTACTTCAAAGACCTCGGTGGCAACCCGTGGAACGGGCCCAACGGCTTCAGCCTCCAGATCATTGAAGTCTACCTCGACTTCAAGGACGGCGGGAACGTCACCGCGATAAAGATGTTCCCGGATGGTCCCGGGGCCAACGTCAACCTCGATCCGAGGCATCCGTGGGATGTGGCTTTGAGAATAGCCGGCTGGGACTACGGAAACCTCATAGTCCTGCCCAACGGGACAGTGATCCAGGGCGAGATGAAGATCTCAGCCGACCCAACGAAGAACGCGATAATCGTCAGGCTCCCGAAGAAGTACCTGCCCGAGATTGGTGACTACGGGCTCTACACATCCGTCCTTGTGGGAAGTCAGGACGGCTACGGTCCCGACAAGTGGAGGCCTGTGGCGGTCGAGGCGGAACAGTGGAAGCTCGGCGGAGCGGATCCACAGGCCGTCATCAACGGCGTAGCACCGAGGGTCGTTGACGAACTCGTCCCACCGGGCTTCCAGCCAACTCAGGAGGAGCAGCTGAAGAGCTACGACGCCCAGAACGGCAAGCTCGCCACAGTCCTCATGATACCCCTCGTGGAGGGCACCGGTGGGGAGCAGCCGGGCCCCACCCCGACGGAGACGACTGCACCCAGTTCCACCCCGAGCGAGACAACAACTCCGAGCGAAACCACCTCACCGACCACCACACCCATGACCTCACCGAGCTCCAGCCCGACCACCACCGGCAGAGGAGGAATCTGCGGTCCAGCCCTACTTATTGGACTGGCGGTAATACCGCTCCTCCTCGGGAGGAGGCACTGATCCTCCCAAATTTTATTGAGGTGGTAGGATGGCCGAAGTGAAGCTCATTAACGTCTGGAAGCAGTTTGGGGACTTCACGGCAGTGAGGGAGATGAACCTCGAAATCAGGAACGGGGAATTCATGATACTCCTCGGGCCCAGCGGCTGCGGAAAGACGACGACTTTGAGGATGATAGCCGGCCTTGAGGAGCCCACGAAAGGGCAGATTTATATCGGGGACAAACTCGTTGCCGATCCCGAGAAGGGAATTTTCGTCCCGCCGAAGGACAGGGACATAGCGATGGTTTTCCAGAGCTACGCGCTCTACCCTCACATGACGGTCTACGACAACATAGCCTTCCCCCTCAAGCTCAGGAAGGTGTCGAAGGATGAGATAGATAGGCGCGTCAGGGAAGTCGCTGAGATGCTCGGCCTCACAGAGTTCCTCAGGCGGAAGCCGAGAGAATTAAGCGGCGGCCAGAGGCAGAGGGTAGCGCTCGGGAGGGCTATAGTCAGAAAACCCCGGGTCTTCCTCATGGACGAGCCGCTGAGCAACCTCGACGCCAAGCTGAGGGTTAAGATGCGCGCCGAGCTCAAGAAACTCCAGAGACAGCTCGAAGTCACCACCATCTATGTCACCCACGATCAGGTCGAGGCAATGACCATGGGCGACAGGATTGCAGTGATAAACGCGGGCCAGCTTCAGCAGGTTGGAACGCCGGAAGAGGTCTATGATCACCCGGCGAACACCTTCGTCGCGGGCTTCATAGGCTCGCCGCCGATGAACTTCATGGACGCGACCGTAACAGAGGACGGCTTCGCTGACTTCGGGGAGTTCAGGCTGAAGCTCCTTCCGGACCAGGTCGAGGTTCTCAGGGAGGCCAACCTCCTTGGAAGGGAGGTCATCTTCGGAATCCGCCCGGAGGACCTCTACGATGCAATGTTCGCCCAGGTGAAGGTTCCGGGGGAGAACATGATCCGCGCGATGGTTGACATCATCGAGAACCTCGGAAGCGAGAAGATAGTCCACCTTCGCGTCGGTAAAGTCACCTTCCTTGGTTCATTCCGCTCGGAGTCAAAGGTTCAGGAAGGACAGGAGGTGGACGTCGTCTTCGACATGCGGAAAGCACACATCTTCGAGAAGGGAAGCGGAAAAGCTGTTTTCTGAAGCTTTTTAAACCCCATCCCCCATTTTCTTCCATGCCGATCGAGGACTTCGCGGAGTTTCTGGCCAGAGAGGTTCCAGAGGGAGGGATAGCGGAGCTCGGAATAGGTTTCCAGTTCAAGGTGGCTCTCAAGCTAAAAGAACTCGGCTACGACATTTTGGCGATTGACTGGAACCCCGAATCCGTTAGACGGGCCCGGAACCTGGGAATCAACGCGGTGAGGGACGACGTCTTTTCTCCGAACCTCGAGCTCTACCGAGGTGTTAAGGCGCTCTACTCAATCAGGCCGACCCCGGAGATAGTAAAGCCGATCCTCGAACTCTCCAGGAGACTGGGCGTTCCGGCCTACATCCTTCCGCTGAGCGGGGACACGATGCCAAAAACCATGAGGCTCGTGAACTTCAAAGGATTGGCGATATACGTTTATAACCCCACGGGAACTTAGTTTGGTGGTGTTCATGAAGCTCTTCGGAACCGCGGGGATACGCGGAACGCTGTGGGAAAAGATCACACCGGAGCTTGCCCTGAGGATGGGAACCGCGATAGGAACTTACGTTGAAGGGGAGAGCGTTGCCGTCGCGAGGGACGGAAGGACTTCAAGCGTGATGCTCCAGAACGCGATGATTTCCGGACTTCTGAGTACCGGTAAAGAGGTTCTCGACCTTGGTCTTATTCCCACCCCGGCTTTAGCCTGGGCGACGAGAGAACATGCAGATGGGGGAGTGATGATAACCGCCAGCCACAACCCGCCGACCGACAATGGAATAAAGGTCTTCAACGGCGACGGAACCGAGTTCTACGTCGAGCAGGAGAGAGAACTGGAGGAACTCTACTTCTCCGGAAACTTCAGGAAGGCTAAGTGGAACGAGATCAAAACGGTTAAGCCCATTGATGTCATCGGCGACTACATCAAAGCCGTTCTCGACTTCGTGAACCACGAGACGAGCCTTAAGGTGCTCTACGACGGTGCCAACGGGGCCGGAAGTGTTCTCGCCCCCTACCTCCTCCGTGATATAGGGGCGAAGGTGGTGAGCATCAACGCCCACGTGGACGGCCACTTCCCTGGGAGGAAACCGGAGCCGAGGTACGAGAACATAGCCTACCTTGGCGAACTCGTGAGAAAGCTGAACGTTGATCTGGCCATTGCCCAGGACGGCGATGCGGACAGGATAGCGGTCTTCGATGAGAAGGGGAACTACCTCAACGAGGACACGGTAATAGCGCTCTTCGCGAAGCGCTACGTTGAGGAGCACGGTGGCGGAACGGTGGTGGTCTCTATAGACACAGGCTCGAGGATAGACCAGGTTGTTGAAGAAGCCGGTGGAAGGGTCGTTAGGATACCCCTCGGCCAGCCCCACGACGGAATAAAGCGCTATAAGGCCATATTCGCCGCTGAACCCTGGAAGCTCGTACACCCGAAGTTCGGACCATGGATTGACAGCTTCGTGACGATGGGTCTTCTCATCAAGATGATAGACGAAAACGGTCCGCTCTCGGAGATAGTGAGGGAAAACGTCCCGGAGTTCTACCTCACGAAGAAGAACGTTCCCTGTCCGGATGGGCTGAAGGGAAAAGCCGTTGAGGGCGCCGCGAGGATACTGGAGGATAAACTCAAGGATGAGATAAGGGAAATCCTTACTATCTCCGGCTACCGCTTCAACCTGAAGGACCGCTCCTGGGTTCTCGTTAGACCGAGTGGAACCGAGCCGAAGATAAGGGTCGTGGTTGAGGCACCGAGCGAGAGGAAGAGGGACGAGCTTTTCGAGATGGCCTACTCGACGGTTTTAAGGGTTGTGGAAGGACTCAAGAAGGGGAAAAAGCCGGATGGAGATTAGACGAACCTCGCCGGCCTGAGAGTTCTAACCGCTATCTCGTTCTTTTCCATTATTATGCGGAAGCCCTCTTTAGCGACGTAGGTCTTGACGCCTGTGACGTTCTCTATGTACCTTGCCTCCTTGTAGGGGTTGGCGAAGTGCATCTTCATTCCAATGTGGCTCATTATAAGCGCCTCCGGTTTTCTCTCCATCCCCTTGAGCATCTCGACCGCATCGTCGGTGCTGAGGTGGTACGGGATCCCCATGTCCCTGGGCCGCGTTATGGCCGCTATTAGCAGCCTTGCCCCATCGTGCCACTCCCTCAGATCGTCGAAGTAGGCCGTGTCGGGAATGTAGGAGATGTCCCCAACTGACGTCTTGAGGCGGAAGCCTATGGTTGTGGGATCGGAGTGCTGGCTGGGGGTTATCAGCATCTCTTCACCGCCCAGCGGTATTCTGCTTCCGGGTTCCGGGATGTGGACGCTCTCGAGAACGTTGAGGTGGTACCTACTCACCGCCGGCGTGTGCGTTTCGTCGCCGTAGACGACGCTCTTGGACGCTATCAGCGTGCCGTGTTTTTTGAGTGCCCCACCTGTCATCGCCTCTATCAGAACTTCCACGTCATTGCAGTGGTCGACGTGCCTGTGGGACACGAAGATGGCATCGAGCTTCCTGGGATCGAGCTTGTATCGCCAGCTCCTGACGAGCGCCCCCGGTCCAGGATCAACGTGGATGTTCCTGCTGGCTCTTATGTGAAAGCCCCCTGTGGAGCGGAACTGGGTTATCGTTATGAACCGCCCGCCCCCGCTCCCGAGAAAGGTTATCTCTATCATTCACACCCCCTCCACTCCTTCTGCGGACGGGTGAATTTTCCCGGGAGGGTATATAAGGGGTTGGGTTTCGAAAACCGTTTAAGCTTGAAGGAGGACTAACCCCGGTGGTGGCATGACCGATGTTCAGACGGTTTCCCGGGAGATAGAGGGACTGAGGGAGGAGATGGTGGAGACCCTCATCGAGCTCATAAAAATCCCAGCGATAAGCCCTGACTACGGCGGCGAAGGGGAGTATGAGAAGGCTCAGAAGCTGCTCGAGATAATAAAGGACTGGTCCTTCGATAAGATCGAGGTATACAATGCTCCCGATCAGAGGGCCAAGAACGGCGTAAGGCCCAACATCCTGGCCTATTACTACGGCAAGAAGGGCGAGGAAAGCGAGAGGCTATGGATTTTAACCCACCTCGATGTGGTCCCTCCGGGGGATTTGAGCAAGTGGGAGAGTGACCCTTTCAAGCCGGTCGTTAAGGACGGAAAGGTCTACGGAAGGGGAAGCGAGGACAACGGGCAGAGTTTGGTGGCTTCTCTCTACGCCGTTAAAGCCATGATGAACCTGGGGATAAGGCCTAAGAGGACCGTGATTTTAGCCTTCGTAAGCGACGAGGAAACCGGGAGCAAATACGGCGTTGAGTGGCTGATAAAGAACCACCCGGAGCTTTTCAGGAAGGACGACCTCGTCTTGGTTCCCGATGGTGGAAACGAGGAGGGAACATTCATCGAGGTAGCAGAAAAGAGCATCCTCTGGTTCAAGGTCAAAGTTCATGGAAAGCAGGTTCACGCGAGCATGCCCGAAAAAGGCCTCAACGCCCACCGCGTTGCGCTCGACCTAGCTTACCACCTCGATAAACACCTCCACGAGAAGTACTCCGAGAGAGATGAACTCTTCGAGCCAGCGGAAAGCACCTTCGAGCCGACGATGGTCAAAAATCCAGCGGATTCACCGAACATAGTTCCGGGCGAGCACGAGGTTGTCTTTGACTGCAGGGTTCTGCCGAGGTACAGCCTCGATGACATACTCAACGACGCTAAGGCCCTCGCCGACAAGATCCGGGGGAAGTACAGGAAGGAGATTGAGGGGAGGGTTCTGCCAGAGATAGCCATAGAGGTAATCCAGCGCCTCGACGCTCCCGCCCCAACGGATCCAAACAGCGAGATTGTCAAACTCCTCAAGAAGGCCCTCAAGGAACTCCGCGGGAAAGAAGCAAAGGTCGGAGGAATAGGTGGCGGAACCTTCGCGGCCTTCTTCAGGCGACTCGGTATTCCCGCGGTGGTCTGGGCGACCCTCGACGAAACCGCACACCAGCCCAACGAATACGCGAAGATAGACAACATGGTCGAGGACGCCAAGGTCATGGCGGCCCTGGCGCTCCTCTGATTCTTTTACATCATTTTGTTTCGGGTAGTTTTGAAGTCATCGCCAGATATTTATACATCTTCAACGTAGTAATTCCCGGTGATTCCATGCGGCGACTGGTTCTGCTGGTTCTACTTCTCACCGTCATCGTGGGGGGCTGTCTCGGGCAGGCCGAGAACGGTAAATCCACAACCCCGGGCAGCTCATCCATCACACCGCAGGATACCAAACATGACGTTCTGAAGGAAGAGCAGGAAAAAGCGGTGGTTGAGGGGATCAACGCCTTCGCCATCGACCTCTACATGGAGCTGGCAAAGGAAAACGACAACCTCTTCTTCTCCCCCTACAGCGTTGAGACCGCGTTGGCCATGGCCTACGAGGGGGCAACCGGCGTCACAAGAGAGGACATGGGGAAGGTTCTCCACCTGCCATCCGAGGATGAGGCAAGGTGGACGGGCTTCAGGTACCTGCTGCTCTCCCTGAAAACCTCGAATAGCTCATACATCCTCAGAACGGCTAACGCGCTCTGGGTCCAGAGGGGCTAATCCGATAAACGAGGAGTACCCCAAAATCATAAGGGAGTTCTACCTCGGGGAGGTTGGTGAGGTAGACTTCGTGAAGGACCCCAACGGTGCCGCGAGGGAGATAAACGGCTGGGTCGAGGAGCGGACCAACGGCAGGATCAGGGACATTGTGTCGAAGCCCAGCGGGGATACGAGGCTGATAATAACGAACGCGGTCTACTTCAGGGCCAACTGGTCGAGCAGGTTCGACGGCGGCACGTGGAACGGGACTTTTCACTCCCCAAAAGGCCAGGTCACGGTGCCGATGATGCACCAGACCTGGAAGTTCCCCTACTTTGAGAACGACGAGCTTCAGGCCCTCGAACTGCCCTACGAGGGCGGAAGGATGGGCATGCTGATAATCCTCCCGGGGGAGGGGAAGTTTGGCGAGGTGGAGAAAGAACTGAGCACTGGCTTCATCTGGGAAATCCTGAACGGGACGACTAAGGAGAGCGTGAAGGTGACCCTTCCAAAGTTCAGGCTCGAGGAGACGTATCGCCTCAGGAATGCCCTCATGGATATGGGAATGGAAAAAGCGTTCACGGTGCCTGACTTCTTAGGGATATCGCCGAAGGGGGAACTGGCGATAAGCGACGTCATCCACAAGACCTTCATAAGCGTCGCCGAGAACGGAACCGAGGCAGCAGCGGCGACTGCAGTGATACTCATATCAGCCTCTGCACCCGGAGAAAAGCCGAAGTACAAGGTATTCAACGCGGACCACCCCTTCATCTTCCTCATCTACGACAGGGAAAACCGGCGCGATACTCTTCATGGGCAGGCTGGTGAACCCGGGGGAGTGAGCTTTTAAATCCCCCCTCCAACTTTTTCCATGCCAACGTGGAGGGACGGGAAGCTCGGACTGCCGGTGAGGGAAGCCGTCAAAATATTCCCCGAGCTGGGAAAATATCTCGACGAGCGCGGAAGGCTCGACTTCTCGAACAGAGAGGCTAGAATACTCTACAACCGGGCGATAGCTAAGGCCGTCTTCGGGCTCGATATAGAATACCACCCGCGGGGCCTCGTTACAACACCGGTCTCGCGCTACCTCTTCCTGAAGACGTTTTTGAGGGGCGGTGAAAGGGTTCTGGAGATCGGGACCGGGCATACCGCGATGATGGCCATCATGGCTGCCAAAATATTCAGCTGCGACGTTGCCGCGACTGAAATCGACGATGAGTTTTTCGAGTACGCGAGAAGGAACATCGAGAGGAATAACGCTGGAGTGAGGCTTCTCCGGAGCAACGGCGGGATAATCCGCGGTGTGGTTCCTGAGGGAGAACGCTTCGATGTAATCTTCTCCGCTCCACCCTACTACGAGGCCCCAACTAAGGGCGTTCTGACGGAGAGGGAAGGGGTTGGAGGCGGCAAATACGGCGAGGGGTTCTCGGTTAGGCTTATAGAGGAGGCGCTTGACTACCTGAACCCCAAAGGAAAGGTTGCGCTGTTCCTTCCCGACAAGGAGCCGCTGATAGATGTCATAACAAAAAGGGGGGAAGAGCTGGGCTACTCCGTTAGGGACATCCGATTCAAAGCCGGAACCCGCTGGAGGCACAGCCTGATTTTAACGCTTTAGGGACTCGGACCCGTTTCCTCATCATCTGCCGGGTTCAGTGGAGGTGCATTCTCCTCATCGTCCCCTTCAATCACTTCATGTCCTCAACGTAGAGGAAGAGGGCCTTAAGATATTCGGTATCCTTTGAGGCAAGGAGTATCGGGTGATCGGGGGACTGGGTTCTGTAGGGCTCAAGCATCTTCATGAACTTCCCGGCCTTGGCCCCCGCGGCTATGACCATGTCCTTGAAGGTCTGCAGATCAACGTGCTGGGAGCACGAGGCGGTAACTAATATTCCCCCATCCTTGACGAGCTGAAGGCCGGCATAGTTCACGTTGAAGTAGGCCCTCAATCCGCGCTTCAAATCCTTCTCGTGCTGGACGAAGGCCGGAGGATCGAGTATCACCACGTCGAACTTCTCACCGCGCTTTATCATTTCCTCCATAACCTGGAAGGCCGAGCCAACGATGTACTTCATCCTGTCCTCGACGCCGTTCAGTTTGGCGTTCTCCTTCACCATGTCGATGGCCCAGGGAGATTTATCAACGGCCACAACTTCACCGGCTCCTGCAACTGCCGCGTGAATGGCGAAGCCGCCGGTGTAGGTGAACACATCCAGAACCCTCATTCCCGGCTTGATGTACTTCTCCAGGGCGATTCTGTTCTCCCTCTGGTCGAGGAAGAAGCCTGTTTTCTGCCCGCGCATATCGACGATGAACTTGGCTTTGCCCTCCTCGATTACCGTCCGGTACTTGTCCTTGCCTAGGAGAACGCGCTCTATCTCGGGTAACCCTTCCCTCCTTCTCGATCTTCCCGTGTTCTTCTCGAAGACGGTCTCTATCTCAGGTTCCGCCTCCATTATCGCCTCTGCAACCTCCATCTTGAAGCGCTCCATTCCGACGCTCGAGATCTGGAGGGAGGCTATCTCGTTGAAGCGGTCAACTATCAATCCCGGCAGATAATCGGCCTCGCCGTAGACCATCCTGTAGGCCCTATCGTAGCCGAGCACATCCTTGCGGTAGTCGTTCGCCTTTTGTATCCTCTCGCGGAAGAGCTCCTTGTTTATCTCGGTCTCGCGATCCTTTGTTACGAGTCTGACCATTATGTTGGAGTTGGGATTCACAAAACCCCTGCCCAGGAACCTGCCACCGCGCGTGTACACTTCGACTATCCCACCGGGTTCTATTTCACCTTCGGTTCTGACCACTCCCTTCTTGAAAACTATCATCGCGCCCTTACCTATCGCCCTCGCCGCCTGGGCGTCAACTATTACCTTGGCCATCTCACCACCGTCTGGTGTTCGGCGATAGGTATATAACCCTTAGCGTTCTATACTATGCTGGTGGTTCTATGCACTTCGAGGTCGTGAAGGAGTTTCTAGAGGAAATCGGGGCAGACTGGACAGAGCTCGAGGGCGAGATTCACCTCAGGCCGGATGTGTTCTACGAGGTCTGGAAGTACATCGGCCAGCCCGAGCTCAAAACCTACGTCGTCGAGGACGAGGTCGTGGAGCCCGGCTCCTATGATCCACCCCGGATGAAGTACACCGACGTCAGGAAGGTCAAGATAAAGAAGGTCTACTTCGAGACCCTCGACGGAAAGAGGATAGTCACCGACTATTCCGGCTTCCAGAGGGTCCTCAAGGAGAGATCCGCCTAATTCCTTTCTTACCCGATTATTATCCCCAGCATGAGGACCCCCATGCAGTTCGTCCTCTTGACACCGAGGATAACCGCGAGAAGCCCCACAAGGGAGGCTCCGAGGAGGACGAGAAGGCCAGAAAAACCGTCGAAAATCAGGGAGAGAACCACCAGAAAAACCAGCACTGCGGCGTTCAGAGGACGGTAGGGGATCCCCCTCAGGAGCATCAGCACCGCCTCCGCCAGGGGCTCGCCGTACAGTGTCACCGCCAATCCGACGAAGAGCGACGCCATCACCAACGTGCCCAGACCGACCGAATGTGGATGCATGAGGGCCACGATCCCGTTTCTGACACGGCCCGTTGAGAAAAAGTTCACCAGTGAAAAGATAAAGTTGGCCGTATTGACCGAGAACACCACCGTCAGAAAGGAGCGCTCATCCCTGGAGAGGAACGACCCGATAAGAGCCGCCTGAGACGAGGTGAAAGCCGGCACCAGCGAGGCCGCCATACCGAGAACCGTTCCCAGCAGGGAGAAGAGGCCGAACCTCCAGCCCTCCATCAGGACGTCCGCCCCTCCCGGCTCCAGGGGAGGATGCGATCGCCTATGGAGTGATGTCAGAATCACCGGGATCCCGAAGAGCCCCGTGAACAGGTGGTAGAAGGGCTGGCTCAGTTCCAGCCTGAAGGTGAGGATTCCAAGGATGCCCGAGAGCAGAAAGATCGCCAGAGCATGGAGCTTCCTCATCCCCGTCTCGGTAAATATAATCATGGCCGCGAGGAAGAGAACCGCCAATCGTCCGACCGAAGGTCGGTAGAGGGGTGCCAGCCTCAGGTAGATGGGCAGCAGGGGCACCGTCATCACGATCGCCAGGAGGCTGGACCAGAGAGCGATTCTCACCACCTCCATGGCTCTGCCATCAAGAACCAACCGGTGTGCAGGCAAAACACCCAGGGCCGTTCCCTCGTCGGGAACACCCAGAAAGGCAGAGGGGACGACGTCGAGGAAAGTATGGGTCAGACCCATGGCCAGCAGAACCAAGTTGTCGCCTACCCCAAGACGGGACACGAGGGCCGCGAGCGTGTTCACGTGAATCCCGGGGAGGATGCCGCTGAGAGTTCCCCCAGCGATCCCCATCAGCAGTTCCCGGAACACAGGTCATCACCGGATTTGATTTCGAGGGCAGGCATGTTTCTATACGTGGTGAACAGACCGTACGCCGTTACGCTCCCGTTGGTTTCAATGGACGCCCCAAGGGATTTCCTGAGCTTCAGGAGAACCCAGCAGCGGTCCTGGGTAACGTTGGCGAGTCCAAACCCGTTCCGATAAATTCGAACCCATGAAACCTTCCCGGAGATCCTCGCCAGTCTTCCGGGCGAGAAGGAGCAGATGCCGTTGGGAAGATCCTCCCTCGGAACCGTTACCGTGCAGTTGAGACAGAGGAGGGACGATTTCCTCCGGAGGGCCTCGAAGCGAACTGTGTCACCGGTTCTGGCGGAAAAGCCGGCGAGCTTAAGTCCCGTGCAGTTCAACCGGAGAAAACGGCCCGTTCCCGTTACGGCACACTCGCCCGCGGCTATCTCCCCTATCCGGGCCACCTCCAGGGGTTTCACGGCAGCCCGTCCGAGAACCACGACATCGTCGGGGGAATCCACAAGGAGGGAGAGCCGGGAGTAGAACCTCGTCCTTCCAGTAACCCTGATCCTCTCCCCCGGCCGCGGCTTGATGCCGTAGGGGAGGTAGAGAACTATCTCCTCGCTTCCGTTCCATAGGATCGTCCCAGCGCCCGTGCCGATAACGGTGCCCTCGACCGTCCAGGGCATTCCATCCTCGGGGCGGGTGAGAAAACCCCTGGAAGTGGTGTTGATTGGATAAAACCTTCCCCCGTACCACAGGCCGGCCACCTCAACGAGCTCTCCCTTTCTGACCTGGAGGGGAAGGGCCAGCCTTACCCTTTCAGGGGTGAGGAGAGAATAACCGCGGGATGGCCAGTAGGCGCCGGTGATGTGATCAAGGGGAAAGGTTGGTTCCGCTTCCCCAATTGTTTCGGGCCTCATTCTCAGCCCGCGGGTGGTGTTGAGGAGAATCCCCCTAACGAGGTATACCCTCCCAATTTCAAGTGAGGCGTAAACTCCCACAGTCCTCTTCCCGTCCGTCAGAACGGAGAAGCCATCCCCGGTGCGAACGCACAGCCCGACGAAATGGCTGGAGTCCATCCTCTCGTTTCCTGTCCGGAGGAGTGCTCCCATAACCATGATGATCGCGATGATCAGTACCATAATCCTGGTTTTCCTACTGACCATATGGGAGAGTAACGCATCGGTCCTTAAAAGGTTTACTCCGGATTGGGGAAAGAACGGGTGGGGATCAGTAGAGCTCACCGCTTGGGTAAACGACGATGCCCTCCTCGGTTATCTCAAAGGGATACTTCTTCATCGAATGCTTCGTTTCGCGCATCTTCCTGATGAGAAGGTAGCGCTTCAGCTCAACCTCCCTTTCCACGAAGTCGAGGAGGATCAGACCCCTGGCTATGTACTCTTCAACGCCGTACCTGCTTATTCTACCCCTCGCGGGATCGGGGGCCTCCGTTGTGAGAATCGAGGTAACTCCCATCTCAAGGAGTATCGTGTTCAGCTGCAGGAGAACGGAGCGCACTTCCTCCTCCTTCTTAAGCCTGAAGGCTATTGAGGGTATCGAGTCAATGACGAGCCTCTTGGCGTTTAGGGCCTTGACGACGCGGTAGATGTAGCGCAGAAAGTCCTCGGTGTTGAGGTTGCCCTCGAGAACGTACTGCTCCTCCGAGGGAAGTCCAACCACTGTGCTGACACCGTCCACGATGGCTATCTTCCTTTCCCTCTCGTACTTCTCCAGGTCCCAGCCAAAGGCGAGCATTTCGCGTCTTAAATCACTGGCCCGCTCTTCGAGGGTGACTATAACGCCGGGCTCATCGTAGAGTGCCGCGCCGCTGTAAACGAACTGAACACCGAAGGTGGTCTTGCCGCTACCCGTCGGGCCCGTGACGAGAACCGTTGTCCCCCGCGGGAAGCCGCCTTCGATCAGATCATCGAAACCCTTAATCCCGCTCTTCACCCTCTCAATCCTATACACTCTGCGTCCCTCCACCATTCAAATCACCCTGGGGATCACTGTGAAATTCCGGCTCCCTCCGGATATAACATATGGAACCAGGGAAGATATAAAACTTTTGGGAAACATTGGGTTCGGATTCACCACCCCCCCGCGGAAACGTCTCAGGGGAAAGCGTTTTATTGAGATTTCCCTATCCACTGGAGGTGACGGCATGCTGGATCCTTTCGGCGAGGAAGCCCGGAGGCTTGTTGAGGAGGAGTTCGGCGGTATAACAGAGCTGCTGACGATCATCCCCTCCTACGTTAGCGAAGAAGAGGCACTCGAGAGGGTTTCTTTCGATTGGGATCACGTTCCCCGGGAACTCCTGGAGCTCGAGGACATCAAAGATCTGCTGACTTTCTACGCGCTCCTCGGTGCCCTTGCATTTTCCCCCTACGGCATCGAGATGGAGCTTGTGAGGGAGGCCAACCTGAGGGTCTACCTGGAAAGGATAAAACTGTCCCCCTCGCTGGAGGGTCTCTCCGTCCCGCTGGAGAAGGTGAAAAGAAATGAGATACCACCCCGGGACCGGGCCATACTGGAGAAGACCCATCACAGGGAGATATCCGGGGGGGAGAAGGAGAAACTTAGACTCGCCTACAGGGTTCACCTCAGCCGTTTTCTCAGCCTGTGGGACGGCTCCCTCAAGGAGGTCTACGTGAGAAAGGGATACGCCTACGTCACCAGGGATCAGGCCCTCGAACTGTGGAAGCGCTCCTTTGAGAGGAACTTTGAGAGGGCGGTAAACCTGCTCTATGAAGTCCGCGATGAATTGCCAAACTTTTACAGGAAACTCTACGAGAGGCTTGGAGAGATAGCGAGGGAGCGCTTCAGGGAGAGGCTCGAGAAGTTCGGAAGAGCGGAAGCAGGGCCTCTCCGCTTCGACCTCTTCCCGCCGTGCGTCAAGACGGCCCTCGGCGGCGTTCCGGCCGGTCTGAGGAACTACGCGATAACGGTTCTCCTCACGAGCTTCCTGAGCTACGCGCGCCTCTGTCCCAATCCGCCCAGGAGGGACGTCCGCGTTAGGGACTGCGTTGAGAGTCTGGACGTCATAGAGAGGGAGATACTCCCAGTCATCATCGAGGCCGGGAACAGATGCAAGCCGCCCCTCTTCGAGGACCAGCCGCATGAGATAAAGAACATCTGGTACCACCTCGGCTTCGGCCTCACCGACAAGCCAACGCTTGAGGACAGCGGGAATTCACCTTGGTATTTTCCACCCAACTGCTCCAAGATACGGGCCAACGCGCCGGAGCTCTGCAAGCCGGACAGAGACTGCAGGAACATCAAGAATCCCCTAACCTATTACCTCAGGAAGCTCTACCTTGAGAGCAGACGGGAGAATCAGGGGAAAGGACAGGACGAGGGTTCCGAAGGGTCGGGGGTGCGCGGGGATGAGTGAACTCTTCAGGGAGGCAACGAAGGCCGAGCGCTCCAGGTATTACAGGAAAGAATGGAGCGCGAAGAAACTGCCGAAGTTCATAGTTGAGACCCTTGAGAACAGGGAGTTCGGCTTCGATCATACCGGCGAGGGGCCGAGCGATAGGAAGAACGTCTTTCTCGACGTCCGTGACCTTGAGGACTACGTGAAGGCAACCGCCCCCTACGCGGTCTACTCATCCGTGGCCCTCTACGAGAACCCCCGCGAGATGGAGGGATGGCTTGGAGCGGAGCTTGTCTTCGACATAGACGCCAAGGACCTGCCGCTGAGAAGATGCCAGGACCTCCACGAACACGGAAAGGTGTGCCCCATCTGTCTTGAGGATGCAAAGGAACTCGCGAGGGACACGCTTATTGTTCTCAAGGAGGACTTTGACGTTGAGAGGGTTCACGTTGTTTATTCGGGCAGGGGGTACCACATCAGGGTTCTCGACGACTGGGCGATGGCCCTCGATGGAAAGGCGAGGGAAAGGGTTCTCTCCTACATCAGTGCCGCGGAGGAGATAACCTTCGAGGACATACGGAGCAGAAGGATAATGCTCTCCTCCGGCTACTATCGGGTCTTCCGCCTGCGCTTCGGATACTTCATAAAGAGGGCCAACGCGAACCATCTCCTCAACATTGGACTCAACAAATCCCGGGTGGAAAGGCTCCTGGAGAACCGGGAAGAGATATACGAGAACTTCGTCAGAAAGGGCCTCCTGACGGCCTTTCCCCAGGGGATAGGGTACAGGAGCCTCACGAAGCTCTTCGCACTTTCAAGCACCTTCTCAAAGGCCTACTTCGACGGCAGGGTTACGGTTGATGTGAAGAGGATCCTCCGCCTGCCGTCGAGCTTACACTCAAAGGTCGGCCTCGTGACGACCTACATCGGGCAGGATGAGAGAAAGCTCGAGCGCTTCGACCCCCTCCGGGATGCGGTTCCGGAGTTCCGGAGAAAAGAGGTTGAGGAGGCTTACAAAAAATGGCGCGAGGAGTACGGGGATGAATGGTAAGGTCAAAATAGCAAGTGCGATGCTCATCTGGGGAAGCGTCGGAATCTTCGCGCGATTCTCGGGGCTTTCCGGGACGGGTGTGGCCTTCGCAAGGGTTTCTCTCGGGTTTCTCCTTCTTCTTGCTGTAGTCGGGCTTTTTGACCGGGAGAGTCTGGATGAAATCCCGGGACTGATAAGGGAAAGGTGGAAGCCCCTCCTGGGCCTTGGCACCGCTTTGGCCCTCAACTGGGCGTTTCTCTTCACAGCCTTCAATTACACGAGCATAGCGAACGCGGTCCTCGTCTATTACACCGCCCCAATACTGGCAACCCTCATCTCCTGGCGCTTCCTGGGGGAGAGAATCTCGGGTAAAAGGTGGGCGCTCATAGGGCTGGCCTTCCTCGGGCTGGCGCTGATAATAGGCGGTCAGAAGCTCAGTCTCGACGACAGGGATTTCGTTGGTGTAATCCTGGCCTTCATTGCTGCCCTCTTCTACGCGCTGATTCCAAACTTTGGCAGGTTCCTTCGGGACGTTGATGGAAAGCTTCTAACGCTCCTCCAGCTTGGAATAGCGTCCCTTGTTCTCCTTCCCTTCGTGGTAGTCCAGAAAACAGGAGAACCTGTTTGGTGGGCCATCCTGGTTTTGGTGGTGGTTCACACCGTCCTCGCGCTCTTCCTCTACATGGATGGTCTTAAAACGGTGGAGGTGAACGAGGCCGCTCTACTCAGCTATCTGGATCCGCTTAGTGCAGTGGTTTATGCCTTCCTGGTCTTCGGCGAGGTTCCCGGGGCAACCACGGCAATCGGGGGTGCTCTCATACTCCTCGCTTCCGCTTTGGACGTTCTGAGAAGGTGAGGCGAGGGGGTCGTAGCCCGCCTTCTGTATCAAGGGGACATTCGACTGAGCGGCCTACCACGGGGCTCGCACCGGGAACTCATCGCCCCTCCCTCGGCCTTGCACCCCGCGGGACGGCCGTTTCACCGCATCCTCCGGGATAGTCTGCGGGTTAACTCGGGGACTCTCGCGAGCCCCTTCGCGCGCGTCATCCACATCCCCCGGAGGCCGTGTCGTTTCTGCGCCGTTGCCCTCCCTCTCGGGAGGTGCCTTGCGGCACCGCGGCCCCGGTGAGGTGGGCGGAACTTCCTCGGGAGTGCCCCGGGAGTCCCCGACCCCCTCGCCGGATGTAGGTTATACTGAGAATAATAAAAACCTTTGGCTACTTTCTGGGGAGTTCCCCCCTCTCCCTGAAGTGAGGGCGTCTGGGCCTCCTGAACCTGCCCAGTGGAGAACGGCGCTTTGGCTTGGGGCGAACACGCTTTTTCCGGGTTTTTCTCTGTTCGCGGAGGTAGTACCACGCCCCCACCGCCAAGATCAGGAAGACCGCAAGGACGAGGACCATCCAGTGCCCCCTGGAACCGCTGCCGCCTGCGGTCGTGGTGGTCTCTGGTGTGCTCGTTGTGGAGGGCGTGGTCGTTGTGGAACCTGTCGTGGTGGGTGGGGCCGGCGGTTCTACGTAGAGATGGCCACTTATTGAACTGCTCTCACCCTCCGCCAGCAGGGAAAACTCGTAGTAGATCGTCTTTCCCGCGGGTACCTGGAATTTCACGGTAACCTCACTGATTCCGGGGGGTATGGACTGCTTTACCGAGTCCCTGTACAGGACGCCCTCATCGGTGGATATGCGGTAGGAGAGCACGCCCTCAACGGGCACGTCGGCGGGGTTCTCTATCAGAACCCGGAAGGTAACCTCGTTGTCGCCTGTTCTCTCGTAGGAGACGCCCTTGAGAATCGGAGGTGCCAGGACCCTGTAGGTCACCCTGCCCTCGCCCACGACCCTGTTCCCATAGGTAAGCCCGAGCACCGCGGTGATGTTGCCCGAGACGTTGGTGGGGAGCCGAACCTCGATCACGTTGGTTCCCCCAGTGATGTGAACCGGTTCCACGGTCTTTGATACTAGGGTTCCGTTTCTGTAGGCCCGCACAGTCAGGTTGAGGTCTATCACCCTTTCCGAGAGGAGCGTAAGATAGGCGGTGTTTTCCTCGTTGATCTTTACCTCCTCGGACTTCAGGGATACCCCAACAAGCGTTACCCCGAACTTGACCTGAAAGTCCCGGGAGTAGGTGTACTCGCCGTCGGAGTACCGGATCCTGTAATCCACCCGGTAGACCCCCTCAGGGAGGTCGTATCCCACCGGCACCTCAAACCTCACCAGGTTGTCCCCAGGAATAAAGGTCAGGTTTCGATCCTCGTGGAAGTAAGCCCTCCCCTTCCCGATGAGTGAGACGCTTCCAAGGGCCCGTATCGGGAAATGGCCCAGGTTGATAACGTGGGAGACAACGACTATCCTTTCCCCGTTGAGAACATAGGAGGAACCGGGCCTGCTCGGAACGTAGGCCTCGGCCGCCCTGAAAACAAGGGGTTCGGGTATAACATGGAGGGGAACCTTCGTAACCAGGATGTACATGGTATTGTCCCCCGTAACGGCCCAGAACCGAAGGTAGAGGGTGTAGTTCCCGCCCGAAACGTTGGACGGACAGGTCAGGTTATAGGACATGGAATAAACTCTCCCAGGGTTCCAGTTGCCGAAAACCCTCGGGAAAGCCTCGAATCGGAAGCCCTCAACGACCCTTCCCCCGCTGTCTTCGACCCAGAACTTCTGAAGGCTTACAACCTTGTAGGTGTATCCACCCTCGTTCTTCAAACTTAGCTCTCCCGTGGCATAATCACCCCTAACCACGGTTATCTCGTCCCTGGTCACGAGGTGCTCGAACTGGGCGGATGCAGGGGGCACAGAGGAGATCACCAGCAACAGCAGAACCAGAAACACCACCGTCTTCCTCATCCGTTCTCACCACAGCCCATTGTACTGCTTCCAATATAAACCTACTCCCCGATGGCCAGTACGAGGACCCCTACTACCATCAACCCCAGGGCAAGGCCCATTGAGAGCAGATAAAGACCCCTTCTGGAGACGTGGGGCCGTATAATGAGGACGAGAACAGCAAGCATCAGGCCATAGATGATTGCAAATACCCCAAGGGCGACTCTGACCTGAATCCCTGCCAGAAGAAGTATTCCGAGCACCGCCCCGGCCAGCACGGTGACGTGGGGAACCGTGAAGGCCAGGTAATCCCTCAACACCCTGGTTTCCTCGTCCATATTCATCACTCCGGAACGAATGCGTATGTTGTTGTCGTTGGGAGGGCCCTCCTAATCCTCGGGAGCAGGTACCTGGGGTACAGCCCCTCGTCCCTCTCATCCAGGGGGTCGTATGTTCCGAGAACCTTCTCGATGACCTTAACCTCGACCCTTCCACGAACCCTGAAGTAGCCCCTGTGGAGGGTGCTTATCTCGAGGACTATGGGAACCTTCAGGCGATCGGCTTCATCTTCCTCCAGCAGACTCGCCAGGTATTCGAGTTCGGAGCGTCTGAAGTGGTGATAACTCCCGTTCCGCAGCCTGACCCTCGGCTCGTCGGACCGGAGCAGTTCGGAGAGCGCCGGCCTGATGGCGGGGAGGTGAAGGTTTATCCCCGCGATTTCCCGCATCAAAAGATCCTCCACACCTTGCATGATCCTCAATGCGGACACCACCCCAAAAGCTTTGTTTGACTTTTAGACGCTAATCTAATAGCCTCTAGCCCCAAACTTTGACTTATATCTGTCAAATTCAAATTTTACCGGCTATCCTCCGGTGTGAGCGATGAGCGAGCCCCCGATGATGAACGCCGCGCCGATGAGCTGCTCCACCGTTAGCCTCTCCCCAAACAATATGAAGGCCAGAACTATCGCAACCACGGGTTCAACGGTCGCTATTATACTGGCCCTGCTCACCTCAACTTTCCTCAGCGCGTGGTTGTAGAGGACATAGCCGAGAAAGGTCGGAAAGAGAGCCAGAGCGAGGAGGTAGGGAAGGGCCCCCCTCGGAACGCTGAAGTCCGCGAAGGGGAGCAGGAACATCAGGCCGAACAGGAGGGTGTAAAAGAGGGCCTTCTCCGGCTCCTCCCTTCTGACCGCAAACTTTCCGAGGACACCGTAGAGGGCGTAGGTGAAGCCGGTCAGCAGGCCGAAGACGAGCGCCCGGGTTGAAAAGCCTCCCCCCGTCCCGTTGACGAGGACAACGCCGGCCATCACGAGGAAGAGGGAGAGCAGTTTTCCTGGGGTGAGCCGCTCCCCGAAAAGAATCCTACCCAGGATCATCGAATAAACCGGAGCTGTGTAGAGGAGCAAAACCGCGAAGGAAACCGATGATATCGTGACGGTATAGAAGTAGAGGCTGTAAAAGAGGAAAACGCTGAAGAACCCGTAGAGGGCGTAGAACTTCAGTCTGGAGCGCTCGATGGGGAAACCGATGCCCCTGAGCCTGAGGTACGCAGACAGAAGGGCGACTGCAAAGAAAACCCTGTAAAACACCATCGTGAACGTATCCAAACCAAAGCCGTCCAAGTATTTGGCGAATATCCCCAGGGTTCCCCACATGCTCGCGGCAAGAAAAACGAAGAGGTAGTCCCTTCCCATCGACTCACCTCAGAATTCAGGACCCGTGGGGAGCCTTCTCTTGTGCTCGCTCCTTCTGACGAGGTCCTGAACGTATTCTACCTTTTCAACCGGAACGCCAAGTTCCTCCGCGATTCTCTCCTTCGGCATCCTGAGGTCGACGAGCCTCCACAGTATCTCGTCCAGCAGGCGGTAGCTTATTCCCAGCTCGTCCTCGTCGGTCTGACCCTCCCAGAGGCCGGCAGTGGGTTTCTTCTCGATTATCCTCCCGGGGACGCCGAGGAGCCTGGCTATTTCCCACACTTCCGTCTTGTAGAGGTTTATGAGCGGCGCGTAGTCGCTGGCGCCGTCGCCCCACTTGGTGAAGTAGCCGGTGAGGAACTCGCTCCTGTTGCTCGTTCCGAGCACGAGCCTGTTAAGCTGATTGGCGTGGGCGTAGAGTAGAACCATCCTCGTTCTGGCCATGATGTTGCCGAGGGAGCGCTTATCCGGTTGAAAGCCAAGCTGGGCAACGAAGGAATCGACGATTGGCTTTATGTCTATCTCCCTGCACGCAATCCCCAGGGATGAACAGACCAGCCTGGCGTCATCAACGTCACCCTTCTCGTAGTAGGGCATTATCAGGCCCAGAACTTTCTCATTTCCGAGAGCTTTAACCGCAAGATGGGCCGTGGTGGCGCTGTCTATTCCACCGCTTATCCCGATGACAACGCCGTCAGCACCCGCTTCATCAACCTTCTCCCGGATGAAGGCAGTTATCCTCTCAATCGCGGCGTGGTAGTCGAGCTTCCTCATCTCCTTCCCTCCCTAACATCCCTCAGGAACTGGGTGTAGCCGATGAAGGACAGCACAATACCGACCAGCATGATAACGAAGGCCACCATCGAGTAGATGGCGTAGGGGTAATCAACTGCCCTGGCATCGTAACTGTAGTTGACCTCACCGTGGAAAACGTAGATAACCGGGCGCATCGAGGGATGCAGGGTTATCGACTCGTTGATGAGGGTGTAGTTCCACATCTCGTTTCCCTGGAGGAGGGAGAAGGTCGCGTTGTTGGATGAGAGCGTAAGCGTTCTGTTGTGGTAGAGGTACTCGTTTTCGAAACGGTCGTCCCCGAGGTAGTGCATTCCCTCCCCGAGGGTTCCAGAAGAGGAGTAGTGCCTGTCGACCCGGTAAAGCCCGGCGATCGCTATAAGAAGTGCTATCAGGAGCATCAGAATGCCCGCCCGGAGAACCGGGTACGAGAGCGCGTCCCTGAGGGTTCCCATCGGCATCACCAAACTAAAAGAAAAGGAGGGTCAGTACTTGCCCACGAGGTGGCACTCGGCCCAGTGGTTGTGTTCATATTCGATGAGCTGAGGCTGTTCGACGTCACAGAGTCCCTTCTGGGCGTAAATGCACCTCGGGTGGAAGCGACATCCTGGGGGAATGTCAACGGCGTTGGGGACCTCACCCTTGATAGGCAGCTCTTTGATGATGTTCCTCCTCTCAGGCTTGGGCTCTGGAACCGCAGCGAGCAGGGCTCTTGTGTACGGGTGGAGCGGGTTGTCTATGACCTTCTCGACCGGACCCATCTCAACTATCCTTCCGAGGTACATCACCGCCATCCAGTCCGCGAAATACCTGGCCGTTGACATATCGTGGGTGATGTAGAGGTAGGTGACGCCCATCTTCTCCTTCAGTTCCTTCATCAGCTCCAGGATCTCGGCCCTTATCGAGACGTCGAGCATCGAGACCGGCTCGTCGGCGACGATGAATGTGGGGTTCAGGATGAGGGCCCTGGCTATGGCCACACGCTGCCTCTGACCACCGGAGAGCATGTGCGGGAATCTGCCGACGTACTCCTCGGGCGGGGTTATCTTGACCATTTCAAGGGCCTTGTAGATGAGTTCCTCGCGCTCGGCCTTGGTCTCACCTATACCGTGGATGAGCAGCGGCTCCTCCAGTATGTCAAAGATCCTGAAGCGCGGGTTCATGGAGCTGAAAGGGTCCTGGAATATTATCTGAACGCGCCTGCGGTAGGCGAGAATCTCCTCCTTGCTCCTGATGTGGGTGACGTCCCTGCCCTCCAGGTAGATCTTGCCGTCGGTCGGTTCGAGGAGCTTGACTATGAGCTTGCCCGTGGTTGACTTACCGCAGCCGCTCTCACCTACGAGCGCGAAGACCTGCTGCTTGTATATCTCGAAACTGATGCCGTCAACCGCGTGCACCATTTTCTGGGGAACTCCCCTGAGGGTGTCTATGAGACTCCTCTTAATCGGGAAGTACTTCTTCAGGTTTTCAACCTTGAGTATCGGCTCGGCCATTTCTCACACCTCACAGCAGCCAGCATGCGGCGTAGTGGTCCTTATCAATCTCCTTCAGCTCGGGCTCCTGTTCCCTGCAGACCTGCATGACGTATGGGCACCTCGGGTGGAAGCGGCATCCCTTCGGCGGGTTGATCAGGTTGGGTGGCTGACCCGGGATGAACTCGAGCCTGTCAATGTCCTCGTGGAGCCTCGGTATCGCCGCGAGCAGCTTCTGTGTGTAGGGATGGGCAGGCTCGTAGTAGATCTTCTCGCTGTCGCCTATCTCGATGATTTTTCCGGCGTACATGATGGCAACACGGTCGCTGATCTCGGCGAGGATGCTCAGGTCGTGGGTGATGAATATCATCGAAAGGCCGAGCTCCTTCTTTAGCTTCTTCAGGAGGTTGATGATCTGGGCCTGGACGACGACGTCCAAAGCAGTAGTCGGCTCGTCCGCTATGACCACCTCCGGCTCGAGGAGAAGGGCGGTCGCTATGATGACGCGCTGCTTCATACCGCCGGAGAGCTCGTGGGGATAGCGGTAAACTATCTCCGGATCGAGGCCAACGAGTTCGAGGTACTTCTGGGCCCTGTCTATCGCCTCGTCCTTGCTCATTCCCTTGTGGAGGATGAGGGGCTCGACCATCTGGTAGCCGACGGTGTAGACGGGGTTGAGGGCGTTCATGGCCCCCTGGAAGATCATCGAGATCTTCTGCCAGCGGATCTCCTTTCTGAGAACATCCTCCGGAAGGCCAACTATCTCCCGCCCGTCAATCTTGATGCTGCCGCTGACTATCTTGCCGGGGGGAGTGGGCATGCCAAGGAGAGTAAAGCCGAGGGAGGACTTACCGCAGCCGCTCTCCCCGGCAAGTCCAAGCACCTCACCCTTTCTGAGGTTGAAGGTGACGTTGTCCACGGCCTTGACGACACCCTTCGAGGTGAAGTAATACATCTTGAGATCCTTAACTTCGAGCACGTTTTTTGCCATTCGTACCACCTCACAGCCTCCTGAGCCTCGGGTTGAGTATCTTGTCAAGGGCCGTTCCTATGAGAACGAAGGTCAGACCGACGACCGCTATTCCAAGCCCGGGCGGGAGGACCCACCACCAGTAGCCCTTGGTCGTCGCCGACTGAGCCTGGGCCGCGTTGAGTATCTGACCCCACGTTACCGCGCTCGGATCGCCGATACCGAGGAAGCTCAGGGAAGCCTCTGCTATAACGGCTCCAGGAACGCTGAGGGCTATGACCGCGAAGGCATACGGCAGCAGCTGCGGGAGTATGTGCTTGAAGATTATCCTTCCGTTGCTGGCCCCCAGGGCCTTGGCGGCCTCGATGTAGGTCTGCTCCTTGATCTGGAGGGCCATACTCCTGGCAATCCTGGCTATTCCCATCCACCCGAAGATAACGAGCAGTGCAACTATGAACCACAGCGTAACCTTTCCAACCGTAGCACCAATGAGGATGAGTATCGGCAGGCTCGGTATCGAGGCGAAGATCTCGTTGATACGCATGAGCAGTTCGTCCGTGTTGCCACCGAGGTAGGCGCTCGTAACACCGTACACGAGGCCTATTATCGTGCTCAGGACCGACACGAGTATGCCTATCGTGAGGGAGACCCTGCTTCCCCAGATTATTCCGGCCCAGAGGTCCCTGCCGAGGTAGTCGGTGCCCATCGTTCCATAGACCCTGCCGAGGAAGGTCACCTTCATGTTGCTGTAGTCAACCTGGTTGTACTTGGGAGCGGGGTTCTTGACGTCGAGCACGAGCTTGTAAGTGCCCCACAGAGGCTCGGGATTCTCTATTATCTTCTCAACATCCATACCCGGCTCAACCTTGGCGAACATCGGGGCTACCATGTCGCTGATGAGTATGGTCTGGAGGGGCACCTCAAAGGGAGTTATCTCCCTGCCCTCCGTGACGTTGACGAGCCAGATGTAGACGTTGGTCGAGACCGTGCTGTCCCTTCCGATGGATATGGTGGTGCTCGAGGTGAGGGGCTTGTTCTTGAGGAGCGGTATCCTCTTTCCATCGGGCCGGAGGAGGTATATGTCCATGGTCGGCGCCTGGGATGGAGCGTTTAGGGTCACGTTGAGGCCCCTTATGATTATGCCCTGCGGTCCCTTGTAATATCCCTTGGGAAAGTCGTAGTCGGCCTCTATTATGGTCTCAGTGTCACTGGGATGGTTTATCTTTAGGTCATCAACGTAGTAGACCCTCTGGGGAACTAGCTTGTGGGAGGTGAACATATTGTACCAGTTGGGGGGAACGTTCTTGGGGTTGTCCTCCCAGTAGGCCGAGCTCCTCCACTTTTCGGGAAGATCCGGCATCGTGGTGTATGGAGCTGTAAGCGCTACCAGTACGAGGAGGACAAGGAGGAGAACACCGGCTATGCCGGTCTTCTCACGCTTGAACTCGGCGAGGAACTCCTTAAATCCTTCCTTGATATCGACCCATCTCATCGTGAATCACCTCACATCTTGGCGGAAGCACCGACCTTGACACGCGGGTCGAGGAATCCGTAGACCATGTCCGCGAGGACAACTCCCGCCAGGTAGAGCACCGTGAAGAAGTACGTGAGTCCTATCAGGAGGTTGGTCTCGTTCTGCTGAAGTGCAACCCAGTAGAGCCTGCCCATTCCTGGGTAGTTAAAGACGAGCTCACTGATGATGGCACCGCCGAGTGAACCCAGGAGGGCGAAGATGATCATGGTGACTATCGGAGGAGCTGCAGCACGGAGGGCGTGGCCGTAGATGATCTTCCTCTCGGGGACACCCTTGGCCCTCGCCGCCATGATGAAGTCCTCCTGGAGGGTGCCGATCATGATGTTCCTGGTCGTCCAGGCCCAGCCGCCGAAGACGACGAAGACGTAGGTGAAGACGGGAAGGGCGAGCTTCTTGATAACGTCCTTGACGTGCTCCCAGCCGGTCAGCTGTGGGTCGAACATCGAGCTCAGCGGGAACCAGCCGAGCTTGTAGGCGAAGATCAGGAGAAACATCATTCCCGTCCACCACATCGGCAGGCTGTAGGTCAGGAGCGCAAAAATCGACAGGCTTCTGTCAAAGAGACTGCCGGCGTGTCTGGCCGCCCTGACACCGAGATATATACCGAGTATGATAACTATTACCGTTGCCGTGGTGAAGAGCAGTATACTCCTGGGAACGGCAACCTTGATGATCTCCGCAACGTCGTTGGTTCCGAAGATCGGCATGCTGGTCGTCCCAAAATCCAGTTTTAAGGTACGTATCGCCTTACGATAAACCTTCTGCCAGTAGGGGATGTTGAGCTCGTACTTCTCCTCCAGGGCCTTCTGCTTCGCGGCCTTGGCCTGTTCAAAGGCTTCCAAACCCTGGCTCTGCTTGATTTTAGCACCCTCGGTTCTTTCCCACTGCATCAACTCCTCATACATCTTCGAGCGGTTGCTCTCCTCGGCAACTTTAACGAAGAGCGCCGAGATTATAAAGGTCACTATCAGCAGCACAAGGATTGCGTTCGCAATTCTAAACAGCAGGTACTTGAGATACCCCATCTTTCCACCCCCAAGTATACCGATTGGGTTTGACGTATCTTTTTCAGCATTGTAAAACTGACTTTATATATCTTACTGCATCGATGTACACATTTTGAGCACGTGAGCAGAAGAGTCGGTCAGGGTCAAAGGGCAGACTTCAAAACCGGAAAAAGAGAGGAAAGAACGAAATCACTTCTTCATGAAGTACCAGGCGGCCGCGGCGATGATGATTATCACCAGGCCGATCACGACGTAGGTGGTCGTGTTGCCGCCCTCTCCACCGCTCGGGGTGGTGCTGGGTGCGGTCGTCGGGCTGCTGGTGGTCGGACTGCTGCTCGGCTGGCTGGTGGTGGGGGTCTTGGTTATGTCCTCCCAGGTAAGGCCCGAGATCTTCAGCATGACCTTGGCGAGGTCGTCGGTGTGCTCCTTGGTGAGGAGGTCGAGCCAGAGGACTCCCTCCGAGCCGCTGCTGAAGGAGTAGGTCTTGTCAATGCCGTACTCCTTGGCGTTGGCGACGAGCTCACCCATGGCCCAGTAGAGCTCCCACGGGAGCTGCGGGTAGAAGACGTAGAACCCTGCGGTCATGTCGTCGGCGAGCGGGTGCTCGTAGGTTCCGTAGGCGATGTAGCCGTCGTCGGTGAACTTCCAGCCGAGGATGTTGGAGAGGGCTGCAGCAGTTCCACCGAGGCTCTCGTCGTAGTACGGGTCGTCGGCACCGTCCTTGTAGGCCCAGGTGTAGAGGAACGCGATGTAGTACTTCAGGTCGTCGATGTTGCCCTTAACGCCGTTGTGCCACTCACCGAAGTCGCAGGTGATCTTGATCTTAACGACTGCGTCCTTGCCCTTGTTCGCCGGTATCCAGCCCTGGGTCTGGTTGTAGATAACCGCATCGTCCGGAACGGTGAAGTGACCGCGCTCGAGGTCCCACTTGCACCTGTACGGGCTGACTATACCATCAAAGTTCGTGGAGGATCCGTAGTCCCTGACAAGGTTCCAGACGCGGGTGCTGTAAACGTCGTTGAGACCGCCGACCGGGTTGAAGGCGCTCATGAACATGGCACCGGTTGAGGCGAACTGGGCGATCTTAAGGTGCTTGTCCGGGGTCTCGGCCGTCATGATGCTCCAGCGCTGGCCGATACCGGTGCTCGGGTCGGCAACGATCTTGATGACCCTCTCCTTGTTGGCCGGGTAGAACTCCCAGGTCTCGATGAGGAACACCCTGGCGCTCTCAAGGACACCGATGAGCATGCTGATCTTCTGGAGGTCCCAGTACTGGCCCTCGGTGGTTATCTTGATCGGCTCCTCGGGGACGAGGTCCGGGTGAAGGTGCGGGGTTCCCTCGATGGACTTCCTGTCAATGGTGAAGTAGGTCAACAGGTAAGTGAGCTCCTCCTCGGTCCACTTGAGCATCGGGCCGAGGCTGTCGGCGCTCTTGTAGTAAGTGGTCTCGATCTTCTGCAGACCGGCGTCAACGTTGCCGTTGCCTATGTACTTGAGGGCGTCCTCAACGGTGACGGTGTTAACGTGCTTCGGCTCAACGGCGCCGGGCACGTAGCCGTACCAGGCGGCGTAGAACCAGGCGGTGTAGTCGTCAATCCAGACGCTTGGGATACCGCCGGCACCCCATCCGCCGGTGTAGATGTTCCACTCGTAGTTGCTCGGCGGCTTGGCGAAGACTACCTGACCTGCCTTCTTCCTGTCCCACTCGAGCCTGTCAACCTTGAAGCCAACCTTCTTCTCAAGGAGGTCTGCGACGTAGAGACCGATCTCGTGCCTCTCGTCCTCTATACGGATGATGAACTTGACCTCAACCGGCTGGTCGTCGAAGTACCAGAAGCCGTCGGCCTTCTTCTCGAGCTTGTGGCCGTACTTGGCGACCTCCTTCGCGGCATCGTCCATGGCCTTGGCGATGAGCTTGAGGGCAAACTCCTCGTTGCCGGCACCGGTTATACTAAGGGCATTGTAAACCGGAACGAAGTACTTGTTGGCCGGGTGGCTGGGCCTGATGCAGCCGAGCATTGGGGCGCCACTACCCTGGTAGATGTTCTGAACGATGTAATCCCTGCTTATGAGGAAGTTCATAGCGAACCTGACCTGCCTGATGGCGAAGGGGTTGAAGTAGACCTTGTCGCCGACGGTAACGATCGGAGCGTCCTTGTCAGGGTCGTGGTAGGTGTTGAAGGTCAGCTCGTTGTAGGAGCTGGCGCTCTTGTAGAGGTTGAGCTTCTCAAGGACGTCGCTTCCCAGACCCTGGTACTTTCCGGCCGGGAAGGAGAACATTCCAAGGTCGTACTCGCCCTTGGCGATCTGGAGGATGACGTTCTCGGGGTTCTGGACACCCTGGTACTCGATGACATCGGCGTGACCTTCCCTCGGGAGGGTATCGGTGAAGACCTTCCTCGGACCGTTGAACTTCTCAAGCTTGAGGTAGAGGTTCTCCGGGGAGTACATGACGAGCATGTACGGACCGTTGCTGATGGCCATGTGGCCGTATTTGAGGTACCACCGGAGGTCGGCCTTGAAGCGGGCCTTTGCCTCATCGCTCTTCAGTGGTATGTCCTTAGGCTGGTAGTCCGCCGCACTGACGGGGTGGATGGCAAACAAACTAAACAGCATCACACCCATTATAAACAATCCCAAAGCCTTCTTCATATCCTTCTGCCTCCTTTCATTTTTTGGCAGCCTTGCCCTATGTGGGGTACAATGGCATGGGATTATACATTGAAAGCCTATTTAAGGGTTACGTTCCTGTGAAAGTAACCCGCGGAAAAAAAGCACGTACATTGAGAACTACCAGAATGAACTGCTCAAGAAGATAAAAACCCATATTGCTTCGTGTTTGGGGCTTGTTTTTAATAAAAACACCACAACAACACTAAGAACCCAGAAACGAGTTGTCAAAATTGTGTAGAAACTCGAAAAAATCGTTGGCGGGCATTTTTAATAGGACAGCCATCCCTGTTGAATCAAAAAACTTAAAATATGCGCCGGTTAAGACCCGCGCGGGTACTATGTACGACCTCGTTCTAAAAGGAAAGTTCCTAACGGGTAGGAAACTGATGGAAGGCAGCGTAGGGATTTCCGATGGTAAGATCGCGCGGCTGTCCACTGGCGAGCTCAAGGGCGAAGAGGTCGTTGAAATCGAAAGGGAAAGGATAATCCTCCCCGGGCTCATGGACACCCATGTTCACATCAGGGATTTTGAACAGACCGACAAGGAAACTGTCGAGAGCGGAACGAAGGCAGCCCTCCACGGGGGAATAACCGCGGTCTTTGACATGCCAAACACGAAGCCGCCGGTGATTGACAGGAAAACCTTCGAGCGGAGGGTCAAGCTCTTCGAGGGAAGATCATACACCGATTACGCGCTCGGTTTTCTCCTGAAGGATAACTGCAGAGAAGCGGGGAAAGTCAACGCGGACTTCTACAAGATCTTCATGGGTGCTTCAACGGGAGGAATCTTCTCGGCAAACTTCGAGTCAGACTACTCCTGCTCCCCCGGGATCGTTAGTGTCCACGCCGAAGATGCTGAGGTTGTATCAAAAGATCCTGAGAGGCCCCCGGAGGCTGAGATTAGGGCCATACGGCGCGCCCTCCTGGCTTCAAAGAGGCTGGGAAAACCTTTAAACATCTGCCACGTTTCCACGGCGGACGGAGTGGGGGCCATTCTGAATTCGGGTCTGCCATGGGTTAGCTTTGAAGTCACGCCACATCATCTGTTCCTCACAAAGAGAGACTACGAGAGGAATCCACTCCTCAAGGTCTATCCTCCTCTGAGAAGCGAAGAGGACAGAAAAGCCCTCTGGAAAAACTTCTCAGAGATTCCAATAATAGCGAGCGATCACGCGCCGCATACGCTTGAAGACAAGGAAGAAGGTGCAGCCGGTATCCCCGGGCTGGAAACAGAGGTGGCGCTTCTCCTCGATGCCGTCAACAGGGGCATCATAACTATCTTTGATATAGTGGAGAAGATGCACGACAACCCCCTGAGGACCTTCGGGATTGGGGGGCGCGGGGTTGAAGTGAGTGGAGAGGCTACCTTTACGGTCGTGGACCTCGGGAGGGAGTGGACCGTAAAGCCCGAGGAGTTCTACACCAAAGCCAAATGGAGTCCCTGGGAAGGAAAAAAGCTCCGGGGGAAGGTCGTGATAACGGTTCTCCGGGGTGAGGTAGTGATGGAAGATGATGAAATCGTCGGAAAACCGGAGGGGGTCCGTCTGAATGTACAGGGTGGTTGAGATCCTAGAAGAGTGGGACGTTGCGAAGGACGTTAAGGCCTTCAGGTTCGATGGGCGGTTTGATTTCGAGGCGGGTCAGTTCGCGATGATCTGGATTCCCGGTGTGGGAGAAAAACCCTTCAGCCTGGCCTGGAAAGACATCATAGTTGTTAAGCGCGTTGGTCCCTTTACCTCAAGGCTCTTCGATCTTGAACCCGGCGATAGCCTGTGGCTCCGCGGACCCTACGGCAGGGGATTCACCCCGAGGGGAAAAAGAGTAGCCCTCGTTGCCGGTGGGATAGGGATACCCCCACTCTACGCCCTGGCCAGAGCCTACCGGGAGAAATTTGAATGGGTGACCCTAATCTACGGCGCCCGCTCGAAGGAGGAGCTTGCCCTTATGGACATCGAGAACTACGTCGATGAAGTTGTAATCACAACGGACGACGGCTCCGCGGGACGGAAGGGCTTCCCGACGGAAGTCCTGGCGGAGAGGAAGGACAGGTTTGATGGGGTCTACGCCTGCGGCCCGGAGCCGATGCTGAAGGCGGCCCTCCGGGTGATGGACTATAGAAACGTCCAGATATCGGCGGAGCGCTACATGAAGTGCGGAATAGGCGTCTGTGGAAGCTGCAACCTCGGCAAATACCTCGTCTGCAGGGACGGGCCGGTTTTCGATGGTTTCCAGCTGAGGGGACTTCTCTGACCAACGACCTTTTTAAACCCCTTTTCTCAGCCCCGGTTGGTGGGATAATGAAGGGGATGAGCTGGGAGGAGTTCGCGAGAAGCATGGGCGTCGAGCCCCGGATTCTGGAAAACAGGGAGGCGAGACTTTTAAAGAAGTTCGTGATGGATCTGAAGTTCCCGACCCACTGTCAGGGCTGTCAGGGGTTGGATTTAAGCAACCCGAATCCAGTCCACCACCCGAGCTACGAGTTAACCCCAGCGTGCAACCACGACTGCATTTTCTGCTACTCCAATGTGGCGGTAAAGCTCGGAAAAGCTCCAAAACCGGGCTACTACGGCTGGGAAGAGCCCTATGCGATAACCGTCTCCCAGTACGGCGAGCCTTTGTTAAGTCCTCGCATAGTTGAGGTCAACGGGATGCTCCGGGAGAGGTTTCCAAAGGCGAGGCTCGACCTCCAGACCAACGGCTCGCTTTTGACCGAGGAGCTGTGGGAGAAGCTCGACTTCGACCTCGTGATGATAAGCCTCGATGCGGCAAGCAGGGAGAAGCATCTAAAGATCACAAACGCCGACACTTTCGATGCAGTTGTTAACGCCCTCCGCATAGTCGGAAGCGATGAGAGCGTTCGCTCCGCGGTCAGAACGATATTCATGCCCGGGATAAACGATGAAGACATTCCAAGGATAGCCGAGCTTGCCGCTTCACTCGGGGTAGATGAGATGATGCTTCAACCTTTAACCATCCACGAACTCAACGTCGAGAGGCTTAAGAAAGCGGGCCTCGACTTTGATAGGGCCGAGAGCGTGAGGGAGTTCCTGAAGGCCGCGATGGAAGCTAAAAAGCACATTGATGTGAGGATAAGCGGCTGCCAGCTGGCCGTTTACAGGACGATGGACCCGCTGACGCTCTTCAGCGCGAGGAGAGTCGCGAGGGACGTCGCGCCGGCGATGAAGAGGGACAGGAACCCAACTTAGTGCTCAACCATCCACGTCGCTGGGCCCGGGGTCAGGAGAAGCGTTAAATATTCCTTTTTCCAATCTTTGCAGCCGGTGATTGCAATGATACGGGAGATACTGGCCTTCCTGTTTCTGACGGCGTTCCTCTTTATCAACCTATCCCTGATGCTGATGAGGATCTTTGGGAGTCTTGCCGGGGTGACCTGGAGAAAAGTCCTCCGCCTTGACCTTCCGGAGAACGAGAAGAAGGGCTGGGAAAGGCTTTATACCCTAATCTGGCTTGCAGTCGGGCTGTGGGCGTTCTGGAAACTCTGGGGCTGGAGCTTAACAAGGGTCGTCGCGGCGGTCTTCGGCTTCCTGGCCTTCAGGAGCGGTGCCAACATAACCAGAACCCTCGTCTACAGCCTCCACGACAGGAAAATCATTGAAGAGTACACGGGGGATAGCAGGCTACTCAGGATAGTCGGAAGGGCCACAGAGCTATCCCTTCTTCTCGAGTCCCTTTTCGTGGTGTCCTTCGCCCTGCTGTACAAGACGCTGTCTGTAACGCTTAATCCCGGAGGGAGGAGCGCGAGTGCCTTTATTCTCTACCTCTGGCTCGCCGGTCTTCTCTTCGGCCTGCTCTTCGGGTGGTTCATTGCCAGGAACAACCGCGGAATCCTTATGAGAAACGCCATAGCCACGGTGGGCTTCTTCGCACTGCGGAAGGGCAAGAAAAAGGCCGATGAAACCGTTGATGCGGTCAAAAAGGCTCCCGAAAAGCTCCTCTCGGGAGTATCGAAAACCCGCAAATAACCTTTTTAAGCACCCTCCTTTCTCTTCAACCATGCTCAAGTGCTCACTCTGCGTTCACGATGAGAGAACCGCTAAGATCGACGTAATCGACGGGAAACCAATCTGCAGGGAGTGTCAGGTTTATCTGAGGCACCCGATAGACAGGAAGGCTATCAGGAGGGAACTCGAGGAGGTAATGCAGAAAGTTGACAGGGCCGTCGTTGCTTACTCGGGCGGAAAGGACAGCGTGGTTGCGCTCTACCTCGCAAAGGAGATCTACAAAGTTCCGGAGCTTGAGGCGGTTATGATAGACCATGGACTCATGGCAAAGGAGGCCATAGAGAACGCCCGCAGGATAGCGGAGCACTTGGGGGTTCCGTTCAAACTCCTCAGGTACGACTACTCGGACATCTTCCGCGAGGCCCTCCTAAAGGCCCAGAGCCCCTGCAGGGCCTGTTCAAAGCGAACGATGGAGAAGCTGAGGAAGTACGCACTGAGAAACGGCTACCGGTACATAATTACGGGCCACGAGCTTCCCTTCGGCCACCACCCATACCGGCTGATGTCCGGTGGGGTGACCCAGATAAGGCTCCTTTCGATGATGACGGAGGAGGAGCGCTTTGAAATCCTGAAAAAGCTCCCCTTCGAGTTCCCGGAGCTGCCGGGCTATACAACCAACTGCCTCGTCTTAGGCCCAGCTCTTGAACTCTACTGGGAGAAACACGGACACAGCTTCGAGCAGAGGAGGATAGCGGCTCTTGTGAGGTACGGACTGATGAGCAGGGAGAGAGCAGAGAGGGAACTTGAGAGACCGATGGTTCCGAAGGAGCAGAGAAAGCTCGTGTACCGCAGGTTAAAACTCGATACGTTTTTCAAAGATTGATGGATTAACTTCGTGGAATCGTGGCCCTTGTTTTTGTTCTCCGGGCAGTTAAATTACCCCGTAGGGTAAAAGCTTTAAATGGTACACCTATGTCACCCATCGGTGAGACTATGGTCAGAGCGGGTGCGGTAGCGGGAGCAATCCTGCGGAACCTCCTGGTACTGTTCCTGGCTCTCCTCGTTGTCGGAACCGTTATAGCAGGTGGAGAACTTCGGATTGAAAAGAACGACCCGGGAAAGGTCTACCGGTTCTACCCCAGAAGTGGGAGCGGTCTGCTGGACAGGGTAGGCGACTACTTTTCAGCCACCTGGAAGTTCCTTACGAACCCGCCCCGGTTGAGGGGAGGTAGTCCTGAAACCTTCGTTGCGAAGAGCCTCGCCCTCCTCGTGCTGACCGAGATATTTCTCCTGAGCCTAGGACTTTTTCTGGGTCTAAGGGCGGGTTATTACAGGGGGTGGGCCGATAAGATTGTCTCAGTACTGGCGCCCATATTCTCCGCCATGCCCTCCTGTTCATAGGCGTGGTGTTCCTGTTCCTCTTCTACTGGAAGCTCTCCCTGTTTCCCCTCGACTTCGAGGACACTATCAACTGGGCGGAGATGCACGGAACCCTGTCCACCGGCACCTACCTGAGGGCTCTGGCCCTCCCGGTGCTCACTCTGGTGTTTTCAAGCCTGTGGGAGTATGCCTTCAACGTCAGGAACATTGTTGTGAACGAGCGCAGCAGCGACCACGTGCTCTACGATGTCGCAAGGGGATTGCCCGAGGGAAAGATAATGCTCAAACTCCTTAAAACGGCACTCCCGGCTTTTCTAACCTTCACGACGTACAACTTCCTGGAGATACTGACAGGAATGATGCTCATCGAGGTCATATTCAACATCCACGACCTTGGCTATCTGATGGCGATTTCATTCGGTCTAACCCGCGTTGGAGACGGGTTCGGCTTTACCTACGCACCGGAGCTTCTGTTCTTCGCGACTGCAGTTATGATGCTGTTCTACTTCGTCAACGCGGTGGTCATGGAGGGCCTGTACCTGCATCTGGACCCGCGCTCCGGAGGGGAGGGAGAGTGAGAGCCAACAAGCTCAAACTTGGAGTGGCCATTATCGTGATATACAACATCGTGGCTTTCATCGCCCCCTGCCTCGTGGACGAGGAGAAGATAGAGAACTGGCACAACGGCCTCTACTGGAAGGACAATCCCAAACTCGTTCCGCCCTCATGGGTGAACATCTTCGGGAAGAGCCTGCCCCCAACTGAGGAACTGGCGCCGGTAAAGAACCGGCCCGGCCTTCAGGTCTTCGAGTACGACTTCAGGTACTCAAAGCCACCCCAGGACATAATCGTGAAGTTCAACGGGAGCGAAGGAAGGCCCGTGACGGTAACTGTGACCACCCCTTCAGGGGAGAGCTACAGGTTCTACCGGGGAACCGCCGGGGAGGTCGCCCTCGCATACCAGTGGAAGGTGCTGATGGAGGTGGCAGAAGGGAGGGGAGTGGAATTCAGGATGGAGGACACCGCGTTCAGAAGGGGCCTGCTGCCGCTGTTCTTCGTGAACCGGAGCGGTGAGGTGGTTCCCGAGCACGGGATTTACACGATAACTGTGGAGGGTGCGCTGAACTCAACCGTTAAGATAGTGGGCGACACCTACGGCGTCCTGGGAACGGACACCTACGGCAGGGACGTCGGGGCGGCGTTCCTCTGGGGAGCGAGGCAAACGGTGGTGCTGGTATACCTCACCGCGGTGGTGGCGGTGATCCTGGGAACCATCGCGGGCCTGGCGGCATCGCTGGGGGGAAGGGTCGGAACGGTCGTGGATTCAATCTCGAAGCTCTCCACGATAATCCCCCTTATACCATTCATGATAGCCTTCATACCCCTGACCGGGAGTGTGTCATACAGGGCAGGAATAAACATACCCGCGTGGGTCTTTGTACCGGCGCTGGCGTTTCTGCTCTTCGGAAAGATAGCCAGGAACATTGGGGCCATCGTCAGGACCGAACTCAACAGGGAATACGTTGCAGCGGCCGAGAGTCTCGGCGCCGACAGGAGGTGGATACTCCGGAGACACATACTGAAGATAGTGGGGCCCTACTTAATCTATCAGCTCTCACTCTTCGCGCCCAAGGTGATCGCACTGATATCGATACTGGGCTTCTTCAGGGTCGCGCCGGGGTTCAACTGGGGAACCATGCTGGGGATGGTGCTCAGCCAGAACGCGATATACAGCATGGCCTGGTGGATGATAGTGCCCATAGGCCTTGCCCTCGTGGTCTTCGCCCTGGCCTTCGTCCTGATAAACCGCGAGCTGGAGGAGAGGTTCCTATCAGGGGGGTAGTTCAGGGGGAAAGCCTCCCCCTCAATTCCTCCAGGGCAAGCTCAAGAACCTCCTCCGGTGATGCCCTGAAGCCCCCGCCCCTCGCGAGGACTTCGCTGCCGCCCCCACCGCCGCCGGTCTTCGAGAGAACCTCCCTCAGGAGATCGTTCATGGAAATACCCTCGACCCCTTTGTTCTTGGCGAAGATGACGTAGTTCTCGCCGGCGATTAGGGCTACCGTATTCGGGTTTTTGTCCACTAAATGAACCACGAAGGCCTGTGCATCTTTCAGAGGTGCCTTTTCCAGGTGTGCTATCACCCTTATTCCGCCGATTTCCATGGCATTGTCCAGCAAAGCCCTCGCCTTCCACTCCCAGAGCTCCCTCCTGAGGGAATCCTTCTCCGCCTCGAGCCTCTTCACATCGCCCCTGAGCTCTCCAACGCGCTCGAAGAGGGGCCTGTTCTTGTTGGGCATCCCGTCAAGGCTCCTCCAGTAGTCGTCGAGAAGTTCTTTGAGATACTTCAGCGCCCTGTTTCCAGCAACGAACTCCACCCGCCAGAGCTTCCGGCTCTTTCTATAAAAGCGGACGACCTTTATGAAACCGATTTCGCAGGTGCTTCTCACGTGGGTTCCGCCGCAGGGAGTTACGTCAACCCCCGGAATCGAGACGATGCGTATGGGCGGCTTCACCCTCTCGGAGAGCGCTTTCCTGAGGTTTTTCCTCAACTCCTCCGGGAGCTCTTCGTAGACCTCCACCTGAACCGGGAGGTTTCTCCGGATTACATCGTTTGCCCTCCTCTCGACCTCCAGAACCATGTCCCAGTCCAGCTCGCCGGGGTAGTCAATCTCTATCTTGTTGCAGCCCTCGAATATCCGGAAGCCGGTCGTGTTTGCGTCGTACAGCTCCTTGAAGACCGCGGAAAGGATGTGCTGACCCGTGTGGTTCTTCATGTTCTCGTAGCGCCACTCCGCGTCGAGAACCATCCTGACCGGTTCCCCTGGTTCCGGGAGGCGGCCCTCGAGCTTCCCCTCGTGCCACACATCGTCTTTACCGTAGACTTTCTCCACGAGGACTCTGAAGCCCTCGCCGGCTATTATCCCCCGGTCGGAGGGCTGACCGCCGCCTTCAGGGTAGAATATCGTTCTGTCGAGGAGGAGTTTAGCACTTTTGTTACCTTTTTCAACGGCCAGAACCGTGCCCCCCGCCTCCCAGAGGTAAGGATTCCTGTAAAACAGCTTCTCCGTCATGCCACCACCCGAGAGAAAAGAAGAAACCGGGAATAAAAGGGTTGCCTTCAGTGGCTCTCTCCCCGGGCCCTGGCTTCAATGAGGGCCTTCACCCTCTTGAGCCTGAAGAAGTTCTCGCGCTCCATCTCATCGAGGCGCTGCTTGATGAACTTGACTGTTGCTTCCATCCTCGGTATGATGATGTACTCAAGGGCATTAACGCGCCTCTTGGTGACCTCTATCTCCCTGGCGAGCCTCTTGAGTGTCTCCTCAACCTCCGCCAAACGGACGGCCAGGTCGAGAACCTCCTCGAACTTCTCAGCCGCGATGTCAACCTTAGCGGAGCTCGAGACGAAAGCGTAGCCCCTTTCCCTGACGCTCCTCCTGAAGGAACCGGCTTCGATGAGCGGAACAGGGACGCCCATGACGTTTCTCTTCCTGACCTCGATTTCCCGGTTGGGTCTCACCGAGAGGCTTATCTCCTTTAGGCGGAGGGTTCCAACGTCAATCTCCGCCTCACGAAGCGCCCTGAAGGCCTCCTCCATCTTCCGGTTGAGTTCCCCTCGCAGGTTGAGGGCCTCGTCGTAGATGGTGAAGAACTCCATTATCAAAGCGTCCTGCTTGTCCTTGAGGAGCTTGTGTCCTTTCTTGGCCAGCTGGATGCGCCTCTTGAGGTTGAGGAGTTCCATCCTCGTCGGTTTCACGTTGAGCAGCTCTGCCATCTCGACCACCGGTTAAAATTTTGAGGGGCTCATTTGCCCCTCTTTCTGTACTTGGGGTGGTACTTGAGGATGTACTCCTTCCTGATGCGCTTGAGTTCGCTCTCCGGGAGCTCAGCTAAAAGCTCCCAGCCGAGGTCGAGGGTTTCGAAGATGCTCCTGTCCTCATCGTAGCCCTGGGCGACGAATTCACGCTCAAAGCGATCCGCGAAGCGGAGATACCTCCTGTCGATCTCGCTCAAAGCTTCCTCACCGACGACCGCGACGAGATCCCTCAGCGACCTGCCCTCAGCGTAGGCGGCATACAGCTGCTGGGCGAGCTGCGGGTGGTCCTCTCTCGTTCTTCCCTTACCTATACCGTCCTTCATCAGACGGCTGAGCGAAGGCAGAACGTCAATGGGTGGATAGATGCCCTTCCTGTGGAGTTCCCTGCTGAGGACTATCTGACCCTCGGTGATGTAGCCCGTCAGATCGGGAATCGGATGAGTTATATCGTCGTCGGGCATCGTCAGGATGGGCATCTGGGTTATGCTTCCCTTCTTGCCCCTTACACGACCCGCTCTTTCGTAGATGGTCGCTAAATCAGTGTACATATAACCCGGATAACCGCGCCTTCCGGGAACCTCTTCTCTCGCTGCTGAAATCTCACGCAGAGCTTCCGCGTAGTTGGTCATGTCGGTGAGTATAACCAGAACCTGCATGTCGTGGTCGAAAGCCAAGTATTCAGCAACCGTAAGGGCCATACGGGGAGTAATGATCCTCTCGATTGCCGGGTCGTCAGCCAAGTTAAGGAACAGGACGGCCCTCTCTATTGCGCCCGTTTCTTCAAAGCTCTTCTTGAAGAAGTTGGCCTCTTCGTAGGTGATACCCATAGCCGCGAAAACCACCGCGAACTGCTCCTCCTCGCCGAGAACCTTCGCCTGCCTCGCTATCTGGGCCGCGAGCATGTTGTGGGGCAAACCTGAACCGCTGAATATGGGCAGCTTCTGGCCACGAACAAGGGTGTTCATACCGTCTATTGCCGAAATACCTGTCTGGATGAAGTCCCTGGGGTAGGCACGGGCGACGGGATTAAGTGGCGCACCGTGAACGTCCCTCCTGTCCTCGGGGATGATCTCCGGTCCGCCGTCAATGGGCTTGCCGATGCCGTTGAAGATCCTCCCGAGCATGTCCATTGAAACGGGGACCTTAAGTGTCTCACCTGTGAAGCGAACGCGGGTGTTCTTGACGTCTAAATCGCGGGTACCCTCGAAGACCTGGACTATCGCGAGATCCAGCCTGGCCTCGAGAACCTGACCCTTCCTCTTCTCACCGGTGGGTGTCTCGATCTCAACGACCTCACCGTAGGCAACTCCTTTAACGCCCTCGACGATCATGAGCGGCCCGTAAATCTTGCTAACGGTTGAGTACTCCATTCCCGGCATGGCAATCACGCTCCGTACTTCTTAAAGAGCTCCTCAAACTGGGCGTTGGTCTCATCAATGAGCGCCCTGATCTTCTCCACGTCGGGCTCGAACTTCATGCGTCCTATCTTCTCCCTCACCGGGAGCTTTGCTATCTCGTCAACGGGGATGCCCTTCTGAACCGCTTCCATCGTCTTCTCGTAGAAGTTGAGGATCACGCGAAGCATCGTAACCTGTTTCTTCGGCGGGCAGTAGGTGTCCACCTCGTCGAAGGCATCCTGCTGGAGGTAGTCCTCACGGAGCATCCTGGTGACGAGGAGTATGGCCTTCTCCTTGTCGGGCAGTGCATCCGGACCGACGATTCTAACGATTTCCTGCAGTTCAGCCTCCTTCTGGAGAAGGGCCATCGCCGTGTCGCGCATCTTCCTCCACTCTGGGTCAACGTTCTGGTGCCACCAGTCCTGGATTGCGTCAACGTAGAGCGAGTAGCTCCTCAGCCAGTTGATTGCCGGGAAGTGCCTCCTCCTGGCTAAGTCGGCATCGAGGGCCCAGAAGACCTTGACGACTCTCAGAGTGTTTTGAACGACCGGCTCGCTGAAGTCTCCACCGGGCGGTGAAACCGCTCCAATGACCGAAACGCTACCAACCCTCGGCTCGTTTCCAAGAGTTACGACGCGACCGGCCCTCTCATAGAACTCAGCTATCTTTGAAGCCAGATAGGCCGGATAACCCTCCTCACCGGGCATTTCCTCAAGCCTTCCTGAAATTTCACGGAGCGCTTCCGCCCACCTGCTCGTTGAGTCGGCCATCAAAGCGACGTCGTAGCCCTGGTCCCTGAAGTACTCGGCGATGGTGATTCCGGTGTAGATTGAAGCCTCACGCGCAGCGACCGGCATGTTGGAGGTGTTGGCTATGAGAACCGTTCTCTCCATAAGCGGTTTCCCTGTCTTCGGGTCCTTCAGTTTGGGGAACTCCTCGAGAACCTCCGTCATCTCGTTTCCGCGCTCGCCGCAACCGATGTAAACAACCACCCGGGCGTCGCTCCACTTCGCCAGCTGGTGCTGGGTGACGGTTTTTCCTGAACCGAAGGGGCCCGGGATCGCGGCGGTTCCACCCTTGGCGATCGGGAAGAAGGTGTCAATGGTTCTCTGCCCGGTAATGAGCGGAAGCTCGGGCGGGAGCTTGTTCTTGTAGGGCCTCTTGACGCGGACTGGCCACTTGTGGTACATCTTGAGCTCCTCGATGGTTCCGTCGGGCTTCTTAACTTTCGCTATGACTTCCTCAACGGTGTAGTCGCCTTCCTCCGCTATCTCAACTATCTCGCCCTCGACCCACGGGGGGACGAGAATTTTATGCTCGATGATGCTGGTTTCTGGAACCACACCGAGGACGTCTCCGCCGGTGACCCTGTCGCCGACCTTGACGGTTGGTGTGAAGTGCCACTTCTTGTCCCTGGGCAGGGGGGGAGCCATCAAACCCCTCGCTATGAAATAACCACTGAGCTCTTTAAGAACCTCAAGCGGTCTTTGAATTCCGTCGTACATTGCCGTTAGGAGACCCGGACCGAGCTCAACGCTGAGCGAGGCACCGGTTCCCTCCACGGGCTCGCCGGGTCTTATGCCCGTGGTCTCCTCGTAGACCTGGATGACCGCTCTGTCGCCTTCAAGGCGGATGATTTCCCCTATGAGTCCAAGCTCTCCAACGCGAACGACCTCGTACATCTTGCTTCCTTTCATCCCGTCGGCAACGACGAGCGGACCCGTAACGCGGATTATCCTTCCCATTTTCTTCACCTCTTCAACTCGACACCTATGGCCCTTCTAACGATCTCCTTAATCGTCTCCTCACCAAATCTTGAACCGGACTTGTCCGGAACCTGAAGGATGATTGGAAGCGTAACATCGGGGAGCTCAACCTTCCGGGCAAAGCTTTCCGTTATCAGGATTATGCCAACGTCTCCCCTCTCGACGAGCTCCCCCAGTTTGTTCTTCAGTCTCTCCATCTCCAGTGGAGTATCATCGAAAGCGTAAACCTCATGGGCACCGGCCAGCTTGAAGCCGAGGGCGGTGTCCCTGTCGCCGAGAACGGCTATCTTCATGCGACATCACCCGCGAGCTCCTTTATCCTCTCCGGTGGGAGGCCGTCGCTGATAAGCTTTGCTATGGCCCTGAGCTTTTTCACTTCTCTGCCTTTCTGGAGTACGTAGCCCAGCGGCGTGGCCACGCTGAGGGGATAGAATCTGTTGAGCTCGTTCATCCTCTCGATGATGTAACCCTCAAGGGCCCTCTCGAGTACCCCGAGGTCTCTCTCGACCTCCTCCCTAACGTCCCTGATGACGGGGCCGTACCTGGTGGAGTCAAGCTCTGCCAGGGCCATGCCCAGGTCCTCTACGTGAAGGAGCGGGTCGAGTTTGACGCTTCCGCCCGGGATGAGCATTGGCCTTATCTCCTCGGCCGAAAGCTTCGCCACCTTACCCCTGAGCACCGTCAGTATGTTCATCCTGTCTATCCTGAGCCGGACGAACTCCTCCAGGATCGTTCGTTCTTCTTCTTTCTTCGAGAGCGCATAGTTAAGCAGCTTGCCGTAGTACATCCTGTAGAGCTCGGTTTCAAAGGTCCTGACGTCTATCTCGCCGAGGAGGAGCCTCTGGTAGGGTTCCTCGTAGGGAGTGCCCTCGAGGATGACGAGTATCTCCTCCATGCTCTTTGATTCCGCCATGGCCTTGACCTTTGGGAGCATCGGGCCGATCTCGACTATGTAGTCGGTTGCCGGCTCCCCGGCGAGCTTGGCCTTGACGACGCTCGTGATGTTTCTGACGTCCCACTCCTCCAGGAGGAGCCTGAAGAAGGGACTGACCCTCCGGGGGAGTATCCTGGCCATGAGTTCATAGGTCCCCGCGAGTGCCTTCTCAAGGGCCTTCTCCACCGACTCGACGTCCGGTTCCTGAACCTCCGCCAGGTAGTCCCTGTAGTCGGTGTCCTCCAGGTTAACGATGAAGTTCTGAAGGTTCCTGCTCTCTGCGAGCTCGTTGAACCTCTGCTCCGTCAGGAGCTTCGATTCCATTGCCTTTATCCTGGCGTTGGGATAGGAGTAGGGAGTGTACTTGTAGATGATCTTGGAGGTCTTGTAACCAACCCAGGTGAATATGAGCGCCAGGGTCGTGTTGAGTATTCCGCTAACGGCTCCGGTTTCCATTCCCCTCACCCGAAGAGAGCCCTAGCTATCTCGGCCCTGAGCTCGCTCTCAAACCGCTCCATCCTGGCCTCGAAGGTGTTGTCCACCCTGACTGTCCCGTCCGGGGTCTCGACTATAACACCGCCTATGGTCTTCACGGGCTTGCCCAGGCTGATCCGAACTTCCTTCCCGAGCTTCTCTGCAAGCGCCTTTCCGAACTCCTCCATCCTGGCGAGTATCAGCCCCAGAGTTCTCTCGTTGGAGCGGATGACCACCTCATCGCTTCCGATCTCCTCGACGGCCTTTGCCGTGAGGTCGATTAGAATCGGAAAGTACTCATCGTCCGGCAGTTCCGCAAGCCTCTCGCGAAGCGCTTCGAGAACCTCCCTAATCAGCTCCTCCTGAACCTGGAGGCGCTTCTTCCTGACCTCAAGGCGGGCGTTGGCTATTATCCTCTGCTTCTCTATCTCGGCCTGCGTTCTGGCCTTCCTGAGTATCCACTCGGCCCGCGATTCTGCCCTCTTCCTGGCCTCCTCCTTTATCCTCTCGGCCTCCTTCTGAGCCTCGCTGAGTATGTACTGTATCTTCTGCTCCGCCTCCCTGTTTATCTCCTGGATGATCAGCTCTGCCCCTTCCATCCTCCTTCCCCCTTGGAATTAAAGAAAGCCGGCGGAGTCAGAAGCCGACTCCGGTGACGATCATGATCAGCGCGCCAACGAGACCGAAGATGGCCATGGTCTCGGCCATCGCCGCGAAGATGATGCCCTGGGTGAAGGTCTTCGGGTTCTTGGCAACGGCACCGATGCCGGCGCTGGCTATGATGCCCTGCGGTATGGCCGAAAGGCCGGTGAGGCCGACGGTGAGGCCTGCTCCAAGGAGTATGGCGCTCTTGACTATGTTGTCCGGGTTGTCCGCGGTGAACTTGAAGCCGCCGCCGAGGATTCCAGAGACCATCAGGATGAGGAACAGGGTAATGAGGCCGTAGATACTCTGGGTCATTGGCAGACCCTCGAGTATCAGGGCGTTCTTGAAGTTCTTCTCGTCCTCGGCAACGACTCCTGCAGCCGCTGCACCTGCAATACCAACGCCAAAGGCCGAAGCCGCTCCGGCGAGACCGGCCGCGAGGGCCGCTCCAAGGGATACGTAAACTATTGGGTCCATCTTTCACACACCTCCTTAAGCTTCAAACTCCAGCTCAGAGACTTCTCTTTTTGCCCTGAAGGGCTCGAAGGGTTTACCATCACCCGAGTAAAACGTTCCGAAAAACTCCACGTACTGGAGACGGAGCGAGTGGACGAACGCCCCGAGGGCGTTGATGGCGACCGAAAAGAGCTGGCCGCCGACAAAGAGGATCAAACCGATGACTATGCCTATTGGAACGGGGCCTATCGAAACGCCCCATATCATCTGGACGAGGATGTTGATGACCATCGCTATTCCTGCCGTCGCCAAAGCCAGCGCCATTAAACGGGCGTAACTGAGCCAGCTGCCCACGAAGCCGAAGAAGTCCGAGATTATGAGAAGTGCCGCCAGTCCGCCGTTGCTGACCACCTCACCTATCGCGAAGAGCACCAGGCCGACTCCGAAGAGGGCCTTGGCTATCATCGAACCGCTTGGGCTGTTGCTTCCAAGGACGAAGGCGACTATTCCGAGTATAATGAGCATCCAGGAGAGCTGGTCGAGAACGGCACCCCTCACGTCGCCGTTCTTGAGCTTTACTATGAAGCCTATGGTATAGCCCGTGAAGAGGTGCGCCAGACCTATCGCGAGCGCCAGCTGAAGGACGACGAGGGCGTCCTTGAAGGTGTCCCAGACGCGCGGAACGTGGAATCCTGCTAAATCAAGTGCGTTGCCGAAGTAGCTGCCGAATATCGCGCCCATGATCATGGTGAATATAGAGCTGACGAGCAGCGTGTAGGAGAACTTGTAGGTGCCGTCGTTGAACTTCTTGTGACCCTTGACGAGAAGGGCGGAGATTATCGCCAGTATGAGGCCGTACATGAAGTCGGTGAGCATGAAGCCGAAGAAGAACGAGTATGTGAAGGTTATTATCGGTGTCGGGTCTATTTCATCGTACCTCGGAACGCCGTACATCTCGGTGAGCATCTCGAAGGGCTTTGCCCACCAGGGGTTCTTGAGTTTTATCGGGATCTCCTCCAGTTCTTCATCGGTTGGCTCGCGCACGTTGATGTAGGCTTTACCACGGGTGATCCGCTTTATGCCCTCCAGGATCTCCGGTACTCTCACCCTCGGAAGCCAGCCGGTTAGGGCAAAGGTCATGTTGGTCCTCGCGAGCATCGGCAGAACCGTCGCCTTATCGCGCTCGTTCTCCACGAGTTCGTGGTAGAACACAACGTCGTCGTAGTGTCTTTCGGCGAGTTTCTCGGCATCTTTTTTGGCCTTCTCGAGTTCCTTTTCTTTCTCCTTCAGCTTCGACCGGTAGGCCTTTATCAGTTCTTCAGGGGTGCCCTTCCCCTCAGGAACCTCGATCCTCTCGAAGGAGTACTTGGCCAGTATCGGGTTGACTCTATCCTGATCCCTCTTGAGGAAGACGAAGACCGCTAAAACCCGATCCTTAAGGTCCCTGGAAACGACAACGACTCTTCCACCGGTTGCCTTCCGTATTTCCTCAACGAGGGGCTTGAATTTATTCCGATCAACGGTTCCGACGACTATCTCGAGCATATCCGTGGGGCGGAGGTAGGAAACGTCAATGTTGAGTCCAGAGAGGAGCTCAAGAACGGCTATTTCGCCCTTTATTCTCTCCATCTCCGTTTGGATGGAGGTTATCTTCCCCTCGACCGCCTTCACCTGGGGCTCCACCCTCGACAGGAACTCCTCCACATCTTTTATAAGCTTCTCAATGCCCTCGTACCTGTACTTCCGCTTTTTCCTCTCAGGGGGGAAGAAGAACTCCTTTATGCCCCCTCCCTTTCGCCTGAGGTGAGCCGCCAGGAACTCGACCAGCCGGGAGATGGTTATGCTGTAGGACGCTGCCTTCCGATGGTATTCGTTAGGAGAGTCCCTCTGGGCCACCTTTACGTCAAGCTCCCTTATCTCTACCGCTCCTTTCTCGTGGAGGTACGTCAGGAGCGCGTCCTTGTACCTGTTGAGCGTTATTACCTCGATCTTGACCATCTCTTCGGGACGGAACATGCTAACTCCCTCGCACTATCGCTATCGCCGCGGAGATCGCTTTTTCAAAGTTGTTGGTCGCCCGGATCTTGAGCTCCTCAATCTCCCTCTCGCCCTCTTCGAGTATCTTCTTCGCCTCCTCCTCACCCTCGAGGCGGGCCTTCTCTACGAGCTCCCGGGCCTGCCTTTCGGCGCTCTCGATGATCTCCTTCTCGATGAGCTTGGCCTCTTCCCTGGCCCTCTCGATTATTTTTCTCGCCTCCTCCTTGGCCCTCTCGATGCGGGCCTCTGCCTCCCGTTCCGCGTCAACAATCTGCTTGATGACGTCCTCCATGACTAGCCCCCCGATGCTCTAAAACAGGTCCTCCCTGCACGTCGCCTTTGGCTTCCCTAATGGATTTAAATAGTTTTTGGCCACCGAAGGGGATAAAAAAGGGATGAACCGTCCGGCCGTTAACCCGAGTCTTCCTCCTCCGACTTCCGTTTTTCAAGAAGGGCTTTGAGGCCCTCCAGGGCGCTGTTCTTGGCAAAGACTATCACCTGGCCCCTCTCGGGGAGTTTCGTATCACCCGAGGGTATGATGAGGTTGCCCTTCTCGTCGTAGACGGCTATTATGAGCGCGTCTTTGGGCAGATCGAGTTCCTTCACCAGCTTCCCAGCTATCTCACTGTTCTCGTCTATATCGAACTTGACTATCTCGGCACCTTCCTTCGGGAACAGCACCCTGTTGAAGCCCGGCGTCGTTATGTTCCTGCTTATGTATTCCGCCGCTATCTCCTCGGGGGAGATAACGAAGTCGAAGTACCGCTTGAGGTCGGTTACCTCCTCGAATATCTTTCTGTTCTTGGGGTTGCCTATCCTGAGGGATGTCCTTATCTTCGGGTTCAGGTGCTTCGCCAGGATGCACGCGAGCAAATTCGCGTCGTCCTTACCGGTTAGGGCCGCGAAAGCATCGGCCTGCTTTATGTTGGCCTCCTCGAGGGTCTTCGGATCGGTGGCATCGCCCTCGATGACGAGCCCGTTTATCTGCATCGAGAGTTCCTTTGCCCGCTCCTTGTTGAGCTCGATTATGGTAACGTCGTGGCCGTCCTCCTCGAGCATCTTGGCCACGAGGAAGCCGACCCTTCCGGCGCCCATTATCACGACGAACATCAGTCCTCACCGAGGAGGTATTTGGCTATCTCGGCGTAAGCAGGTCTGGTGACGAGTATTCCTATGAGCACACCGAGTATCGTCGTGAAGGCGAATCCTTTGAGCGTTCCGACGAAGTAAACCAGCAGGAAGCTCATGGCCGCTATGGTTGTTGCCGCCGAGGCGAATATGACGAAGAACGCCCTTCCCATTCTCTTGAGAACGCTGGCACGTCTAGTGATCCTCGTGCTTCTCTCCCCGCTGAGCAGCTCGTCGGTTATGACCACCTGCTGATCAACGCCCGTACCTATGGCCGCGATGATACCTGCTATACTCGGAAGGTCGAGATTCCACCGGATCAGGGCCGCGAAGCCGAGGATGATTATGACCTCAAAGAGGCTTGTTGAAGCCACGGGGATGGCTATCTTCCAGTTCCTGTAGTGCAGGTATATGATGAGCAGCACCGTTATCAGAGCCCCGATGCCGGCGTACAGGGCCTGGGTCTTGAAGTTCTTCCCCAGTCTGGGCGAGATGAACTCCATTCCCACGACGGTGAGCTTCACCGGGAGGGAACCGCTCTTGAGAACGGTGTAGATCTTCCTGGCCTCCTGTTCTGCCGTCAGCCTGTCCGGTGCTCTTCCAGTGATCTGGACGTCCTGCTGGGGTTCACCAACGGTGAGACCCTCTCCGACGGCGTAGGGGCCGTAGAGACCCAGGGTCCGGGTTATTATCTGGCGATCGGTTTCGCCCGGCTTCCTCAGGACGTAGCGAACGGTAACGTTGAGATCCTCAAGTCCCGCCTGGAGCTCCTGGGGAACGTCAACGAGAACGACCTTCTCCTTACCCTCCGCGAGCCGCTTTATCTCCTCAGCGCTCTGGTTGGCGTAGGCCACAACGCTTATGTTAAGGGCCCTGTTAATCCTTTCCAGCAGGGTCGGAGCCTCCGGTGCCTCGGCGTTGAACTCGGTGCTGTTCATGAGCCTGTAAACACTGTCCGGAACTACCATCAGGGAGTTAGCGGGCGGATCCAGGAACATATCAACGGGCCAGCCCTTCTTCCCGTAGGCGAGCCTGGCGAACCTCTCGGCAGCCTTCTTGGAGATCCTGAAGGGAACCACCCAGGTGTTGTCGGGCTTTATCTGGTAGATGCCCACATACTCAATGTCCTGCCCGGTGCCGAATATCACGCCGGCAAACTCCATGTAGAAGACACCCTGGCTCTCAATTACCGCCTTTATCTGGTTGGCCTGTTCCTCCGTGCTCACGTTCGCAACCTTGACGAGGACTATTCTATCCCCCTGGGCCTCGATCGTTATTTCCCTGACTCCGAGGGTGTTGAGCCTCCTCTGAAGGGAATCCACGACGAGCTCCATCGTCTTGCTGTCAACGGGATGCTCGGTCTGGGCAACGAGCGCGACACCACCGGAGATGTCTATTCCAAAGGTGAGGGGCCTGACGGCCAGGGTAACTATCGAACCGACGAGGAATATGATGAGCAGCAGAACCCTCCAGCTCAAGAGAAGTCTCTTCGTCTTCCTCCTCATGAACTACCACCCCTTGAAGGCCTTGAGAGGTACCACTTCAGCACGCCGGCGTTGAGAATCCAGGTGTTCATGAAGTCCGCGAGGAGACCGAAGATGAGGACTATCGCTATGTTGTCTATCGTTTGACTGGTGGAGATTAGCCACAGGACGAGGAGCGCGCCAAGGGTGGTGGTGCTCATTGTGAATCCCGTTGAAACCGCCGAGAGATATGCCTCTTCGATCGTGTCCTCCTTCCTCCGGAGGAGCTTGGTCGTGAGGAGTATGTTGCTGTCAACGGTGTAACCGATGAGCATCAGCAGTGCCGCTATCGTGGCGGTGGTGAGCTCTATGCCAAAGATTCCCATCAGGGCTATCGCTATCGTCATGTCTGAGAGGGCCGAGAAGATTATTGTCATCGAGGGGACTGGATCCCTGAAGAACAGGAACACCACCACGGCCATCGCTATGAACGCTAGGACTATGGCCTTTATTCCCTGCCTCTGGGCCATCTCACCGAAGGTCGGCTGAACCTCGCTGTGTGTGTACTGGGCGTTGGGGTACTTCTCCTTCATCACCTTGATTATATCCGTCGGATCGGTTCCAACGGGAGCGTATACCCTGACTCCTCTGGTGTCGACGCCGGTGAAACTCTCAACTCTCACCTCAACACCGAGTCGCTGGCTGAGTTCCCTGGCCAGCTGGTCAGGATTGGCGTCAACACCGTAGGCGGTAACCACGACACCGCCCCTGAGGTCTATCCCCAGGGGTGGGAAGTTGACCGCCACCAGAATGAGGGCCAGGATGAACACGGCCAGCGGGTAGGTTATCATCTTCCTGTAATCCATCTCCGCGAGAAACCCAAGGAGTTTCCGCTTTCTCGACCCCATCCCTCCAGATGGGGACTTTTCCCCGGTCCTGGATTTTGGCATAACTTCACCCCACGCTAGTTTTTACAAATCGTGGTTAGTTGAGGGTATGGGTTTTAAAATTAGTGGTTCATCCCTTAAAGCCGGCCCGGAGAAAACCGGCCAGAAACGGGATTGAGGTCATTTGGCGAGCACCTCGCGGGAAATTCAAAGAACAACCAATAAGTTTCTGTTCAATCAATTCCAGCCCAGTTTGGAGAAGCTAAAAGTCAAATCGGCCGGTTTACGTCTCTCCGCTTCGGGGCTTAACTTTAAAAAGGGTTTGAAATAGGGAGAGGAGGAGGTGAGGGCCATGAGCGAGATCGAGACCATCGGGTTCCACTACGTTGTTGAGGCATCGGGTTGCGATCCCCAGATCCTCGGTGACGCTGACAGGGTGAGGAATATACTCCTAGACGCCGCGAAGGTTGGCAACATGGAGATAAAGGCCAGCTACTTCTTCAGGTTCTCTCCTAAGGGTGTCAGCGGGGTCGTTATCGTCGCCGAGAGTCACATATCGGTTCACACCTGGCCTGAAAAGGGTTACGCGGCTCTGGACGTCTACACCTGCGGAACGAAGGCCGACCCTGAGAAGGCCGTTGACTACATCCTCGAGCAGTTCAGGGCAAAGTACGCCCACGTCAGCGAGATAAAGCGCGGAATTGAGGAGGACGACGAGACATTTACCCACATGATAATGACATGGGAAGAGAGCCTGAGAAAGAATGGAAACGGATAGAGCTCAGATGAGCTCCTCTATCTTCTTTATCCGCTCGAGGGCATCCCTCAGTATTGCTCTGACGTTCTCGAGTTTCGCCTTCAGCTGGTGGTTCTCCTCCTCAAGCTCCCTAATCTTCTCCTCGAGCTCCTTCACCCTGGCCTCGAGCTCTTCCTTCTCCCTCTTGAGCTTCTCGTACTCCTCAAGGGCTATCAGCTGACCTCCCCTGGCGAGAACCTCCACGTTCTTGACAAGCTCATCGAGTTTGCCCTCCTTTATCAGTTCGTAGGTCTCCCTAACGAGCTGTCCAGCTTTAGTCTCGCCCTTGAGGTGCTTCCTGATGGTCGCCTCTGTTCTGCCGAGCTCCTCGGCTATTTCCCTGATGCTCATTCCGGCCTTCTCCCTGGCCAGCGCTCCAGCCGCTACCGCCAGGCTGTCAACCCAAGTCAGCCTCTCCCTCGGGTCTCTGATCAGCTCTATGACCTCGGGTCTGAACAGGGTCGCGAAGAGGAGTATGCTCTCAAGCCGGTGTATCTCCTCCCTTCCAACCGGGTTCAGCGGAACCTCCATCGTACCACCTCCTTCACTCAACATCGACTATCCTCCCCCTCCGGAGGACCTTGTCGGGATAAACCACTATTCCCCTGTCGGTTATCTCAAAGGGGTGCCTCCTCATGGAGTGGCTGGTTCCGCGCATCTTCCAGACTATGAGGCTTCTCTTAAGCTCACCGTCGATCTCGTCGAGGTCGAGACGGATTATTCCATCAACGCCGTGTTCAACGCCCGGTCCGCCAAAACCCCTCTCTCCGACGCTTATCTGACTGACGAAGATGCTCGTGACACCCAGTCCGGCCAGAATTCTCTTGAGCTGCAGCACTATGCTCCTCGCCATGACGGGCTTGTTGATATAGAGTGTCGTAACGGAGTCTATGACAACGCGCTTTGCGTTCAGATCCTTTATGGCCGTCCTGAGGACGTCTATGAACTCCCTAATGTCCGTTATGTCCCTGACGATGTACTTCTCGTACTCTTTGCTCTTGCCGATTCCCCCCGTGAAGGCGTCAACCATCGCAAACAGACCCTCTTCCTCGTATTTCCTCACGTCCCAGCCAAACTGGGCCATGTTCTGCCTGATCTGAACCGGGTGCTCCTCGAGGGCCACGTATATTCCCGGCTCGCCCATCCCGAGACCGTTCCATAGGAACTGCTGGGAGAATATGGTCTTCCCGGTTCCCGGCCCGCCGCTGAGGAGAACCACGTTCCGCTCAGGAATTCCTCCGTGGAGTACCTCGTCCATTCCTGGGATCCCTGTCTTAACCCTGGGCACCATGGAATCACCCCCTTTAGTAACCTGTGGTTATCATTAAGCTCTACGCAAAAGGACTTAAAAAGATTACGTCAGGTAAGAAAAGCTACCGCTCCCTCCTCAGGAACTCGCCAATGTCGGTGACGTTCAGGATGAATTTTTTCTTACTGTTCGGATTTATCCTGCCCACGCCGAGGATTATGCCGTTCTCGTCAAGAACAACGAGCCTCTTCGTTCCCTGCCAGTTGTATCTCCTAACCCCGCTCCTCGGCACATCTTTCCCTGTCGTGAAGAGGAAGCCGGCCTTCGGGGTCAACACGACATAGTTTCTCCTGACGTCAACGAAGTGAAAGAACTCGACGTTGGGGTAGAACCTCTCCACGAGGTTGTCCACCTTTATCGTGCCGACGAAGGTGCCATAGGAGTAGGGCTTCGTGCGAAGATTTTCTATCCCGGCCCAGACCCTCTCGTTGACGGCGTAGACGTCTCTAAAGCGTCCCTCTACTACGGCGAAGGTGTGATGCTTAAGATCACCGTACTTCTCGGCCTCGCGGAGTATCAGATCGTACTCCCATGATGAGGCGCGCCTGTACCTGAGGGACTCAGCCATCGTTCTCACCGCCCGGTTCCTCGAGCAGACTCACAAAACCATCGAGGTCGGTCTGCTCAAATTCCCTCTCAAATTCGAGACCTAGTTCGGCTATTTCTTCGGGAGTTATAACCGTTTCCGGCTCCTCGGCGTTTATTCCGGGACAGCTCTCGTCGTAGTAGAGCCACAGCCTTTGGCCTTTATACTCTAAGGGTCTCTCTCCCTCAACGCCAAGCGGTTTTCTCGAGACCATGAATGGATAGATCCTGCATATCAGGGGTCTCACGGGATGGATCCTGCACCTTCCCGTCTCCGGATCGTGGAAGACGCAGCCCAAGTCCCACTCCCGTATAGCTAGAACGAAGCGTATCCGGTTGCCCTCGATCGAGAGGGTAACGAAGTCCTCAGGATCGTGACCGGCCCGGGCTATTCGCTCCACGTCCTTCAGCGTCAGGTAGACGTGCCTCCCCTTGCAGCAGTCGAGGCAGTGGAGGCATTTGAAGGAGACGGGTTCGGTAAATGGTTTTGCCTTGAAGCGCATGTGAGCCACTCAACGGCCCGGTTAAAAATCCATCGGCATGATCATCTCTGGACAGCGAAATGTTTTTATGTTCAGGGCTGACACATATCTGGATAACGATAAGGGGGTATGCGCATGGAGAACGGGGAGGAACCATTAACCGCCGAGGAGTACGGACGGTACAGGGAAGAGATGGCGAGGAGAAAACTGGAGGGGATCATGGCGCACTGGCAGTGGTACCTCCTGCTTGGAGTCGTGCTTCTGATCCTGGGAATGGTCGGTCTCGGCATACTGCCCTTCGTGACGCTGGCCAGTATCTCGGTCTTCGGGGTCTTCCTCATGATAGGCGGTTTCGTGACGATTGGGATCTCCATATTCGCCGGCAACCAGAGCGGAGTTCAGCGTATGATGGGCATCCTTCTGGCAATCCTGTACATCATAGCCGGTTTCACGATGCTCGAGGAACCGCTCCTGTCGGCGCGGGTACTGACTTTCATCCTCGGCGGGGCCTACTTCGTCTTCGGAATAGTCAAGGTCCTGGCGGGTTCAAGGGTTCAGAACGGCGGACTGGTAGTTTTCTCCGGTGCCGTGGACTTTCTCATTGGCGTCATGATACTGGCCAACTGGCCCGAATGGAGTCCCTGGATTATCGGCATCTTCGTATCCATCGAGCTGATAGTTGCCGGACTGAGCTTCATAGCGCTCTCCCTCGGGGCCCGCTCGATGAAGAACAACCCCGAGTTAAGGGTTTGATTTCTTTTCTTTTTTGGGATAGGCCACTATAAGGGCACCCCAGTCCGATTTTGGCCCGTAGGTGACCGTAAAGTTGACGAGCTCGTAATTGCGCGGCCTCTCCTGGGGCTTATAGAGGATGAGATGATAGCCACCCTCGGGGTACCAGTAGAAGGAGCTGGTTACAACGAATAGATACCGCGAGATTGAGGTTCTCCTCGTGCACCTTTCACCGACGAAATAGTCGCTTCCGTTCCAGTAGACAACGTCCATGCACCAGCCGCCTGTCCTCAGCTCCAGCTGGACCGAGTTGCCGTAGTTCTCGCTCCCCATGAGTATCAGAACCTTCCCCAGATCAACGGCGTTCTCCCAGGTGCGGTCGCCGAGGGTTATGTTATTGAGGAGGATGATCTGTCCCTTGGGTGCGGCCACCCCAAAGGGGACCTGCCTGTGGGTGATGATCGGACTGAGAATGAGATAGAGGGTAACTCCCGAGACCAGAAGGACGATTGCTATGACCTTCAGAGCGTAGGAGGATTCGTAGGAGAGCTTCACTCCCCTAACCCAGGGCCACCTTGAACGAACCCTCACCCCTATCACCACCGTAGGTGACCGTAAAGTTGACGGTCTCGTAGTTCTCAACCGGCCCGTTTTTGTGGAAAACTATGGCGTATCCGGACTCAAGGTACCAGTAGAGGATCTCGGTAGCCTCATGGGTCGGGACCCTCCTGAAGGCGTACTCGCTTATCTCAATTCTGCGGGAGCAGTTGTACCGGAGCCGCCAGCCCCGGGATCCTTCCCAGGCCCAGAAGTCAAGGCACCAGCCGGGGGTGATTACCTCCATCGTGAGCGTGTCCCCAGCATCGTCGTTACCCTTCAGAACTAGGAGGTTGTTGCGAGAATCCATAACGACGGCGTTGGTGTAGCTGATGTTTCCAATGGTCAGGTTTCTCGCGATGACTATCCTCCCTTTGGGGGCAGCAACGTCGAAGGGGTTGACCTCGTGGGAGATCAGGGGATAATAGACGGCCATGAATAGGGCGATTCCAAAGACCACCGCGATCAGACCAACCTTAATGCGAAAGGACGTCTCGTAGGAGGGTCTCGGGCGTTTCAACGATCCCACCATTTCCCCTTCGCTTCAACTCTTAAAAGTTTTACTCGGGAAAAAAACTTTTCGAGAAAAGTTTTTAAAGGATTTTAGTAACATGATGTGAGAATAGTATGGGGTGATCAGGTGTGTCGTACGGAGACGTTGGGAAGAATTGGGCCTGGCTGTTCGGTCTGGGCATAGTGTTCGTAACCCTGGGTTTCGCGGGACTGCTGATGCTCCCGCTTGTGAGCATAACCAGCGTGGCAATATTCGGGGCCTTCATGCTCGTGGGAGGAACACTCCAGGTAATTCAGGGACTGCTCAAGGCCAGCGGATGGAAGAGCAGGATGCTCCACGTCTCGATGGGGCTGATATACATCATCGGTGGTATAGCGACCCTCGAGAACCCGGTGCTGGCGACGGCGATCTTCACTCTGATACTCGGGCTTTCGCTCATAATAGTGGGCGCGATAAGGATCGCCATAGCCTTCCAGAACAAGGACGTCAACCAGTGGGCCCTGCTCAGCCTCTCCGGAGTACTGACGATGCTCCTCGGCCTGATGATAGTCCTCCAGTGGCCCTGGTCCAGCCTGTGGGCCGTTGGACTCTTCGTCTCACTCGATCTGATAATGAGCGGGGTCAACTTCATGGTAATAGCCCTGAGCGCCAAGGCCGAGTACGAGGCAACCCGGAAAGCGGCAAAGGGGTGAGGAGCCCTGATAACCCTCATTTCTTTAATTTTGGCCATTACGCTGTCTCTGATTATAGTCCGGATAGGGGCCATAGCCCTTGAGATGACAGGCCTCTCACGGGAAGTTGCCTCGTTCCAGGCCCAGTCTGCCTTTTCCGGAACGGGATTCACAACGAGCGAGAGCGAGTACGTCGTCTCCCACCCCGCGAGGAGGAAGATCATAAGGCTGCTAATCTTCCTTGGAAGCGCCGGAATAACCTCCGTCATAGCAACGCTGGTTTTAACCTTTCTCGGAAAGGGGCGCAGGGAGGCAACCGGCTACCTGCTCATACTCATAATGAGCCTCATCGTGCTCTACATAGTGTTCACCTCAAAAACAGTTGACCGCTGGATGCGGAAATGGATCCGGAGATTCCTCCAGCGGGCCTTCCCGGAGCTGAGGGTTTACGACTACACCCAGCTTTTAGGAATAACCCACGGCTACTCAATTTCCCAGATAAAAGTCAAACCCAACAGCTGGCTCGCCAACAAAAGTCTAAGAGAACTTGAACTCGACAAAGAAGGGATCCTCGTCCTCGGAATCTACAGGAAAACAAAGAATGGCGAAGTTTATATTGGGGCACCAAGGGGCGACACCATAATCCTTCCGGGGGATGTTCTCATCTGTTACGGGCCGGAGGATGCACTACTGGAGCTGTCCAGAAGAGTAAAGGGAAGGCAGGGTGATCAGGCGCATGAGGAGGCCGTAAAACGGGCCCAGCTCCGGGCACTGGAGGAGGAAATCCTGGCTTCCAGTTAAGTGTTCAGGTGGGCGTCGAACTCTTTGCTCTTTTTATAGTTTGCATAATCCTTATCGAGCCTTTTAGCAACGTAGGGGCCGTTCTTCCGGTAGCCGAACTTTCTGTAGTACTCTCTGACTCCCACGCCACTTATGACCAACATCTTCTTCACGTCGAACTCCTCTCTCGCTATCCTCTCAGCTTCATTCAAAAGTTCCCTTCCGTAACCTCTGTGTTGCCATTCATAGCGCGGCTTCCCTCCAATCGGCACGAGCGGGCCGTAGACGTGGAGCTCCCTGACTATTGCCGAAGGACAGCAGTTTATCTCCTTCCTGTGAGCTTTTTCGCTCGGAATCCTCAATCTCAAGAACCCTATCAGGATATCGTTCTTGGTATCTTCAAAGCTGAGGAATATCTCCCTACCACCAGCGGCATCGTAATCCTCGCGGAGGAGCTTTATGTGCTCGATTTCGGGCTCAACTCCAAACTTCTCCATCTGATGACCGACTTCCCTGAAGCGAATCTCCCTCGGTCTTATGTTTCTCTTAATCAGCTCGTTGAAGACCAACTGCCCGAGGTTGGAGTGCTTTACCCCGTCAACGATGAGCTGAACCGGTATGTCGCGCTGGATTCTCATTACCCTTACCCACTTGGGAAAGAGCTTGTAGGCCTCGACGAGCAACTCAACTGCCTCTTCCGTGCGGTAAGGCCTGTATTTGCCCTCCTTCCACCAGCGGTAGAGGGGGGCATCCCTTGTAACGAGCGTCGGGTAGATTTTCAGCATGTCCGGGCGGAAACGAGAATCCGTGAATATCGTCCTGAAGGTGTATAAGTCCCTCTCGAAGTTGCTTCCCGGCAAACCGGGCATTATGTGGTAGTTGATTTTCAAACCCGCATCGCGAAGGAGTTGCGTGGCTTTAACTATCTCCTCGACGCCGTGGCCCCGTTTTGTCCTCTCGTGGATGAAGTTGAAAATCGTCTGAACTCCTAGTTCTACCCTCGTCGTTCCAAAGCGGAGCATTCTGTCTATCTGCTTCTCAAAGGCCCAGTCGGGGCGCGTCTCTATGGTCAAACCCACCATTCTAACCCTGGCCTTCTCGTTCTTCCTCTGCTCGTCCTCAAGGTAGTAGTAGGGCTTCCTGTGGGTTTTGAGCCAAGCATCCCTGAACTTTGGGTCCTCCTCGAAAACCGACTCGTCTTTCTTCACAATCAGCCTTATAAGCTTCTCTTCAAGGTTCTCAATGTCCTTGAAATATGGAAAGTCGTTCATCGCCTTGAAAGCCTCTTTGACGAACCACTCCTGATAATCGAGGTCCACAGCGGGAAAAGTCCCACCCTGAATTATAACCTCGACCTTGTCAACGTCGTGGCCTATGTCGGTGAGCTGTTTTAACCTTCTCATCATGATTATGTAAGGGTGATATGCACTCTGGACGGCCCTCAAAGCCGAAGGCTCCCTTCCGGTGTAGCTCTGGGGGGAACCGACAGCAGGCCCGCCGGGACAGTAGATACACCTGCCGTGGGGACAGGGAAAGGGTTTGGTCATCATAGCAACAACAGCAACTCCGCTTATCGTCCTCGTGGGCTTCCTCTTGAGCAAATCCCTGAAGCGCTCGCGCTCCTCCCCGGGGATTGCCTTTAAGATGTCGGAGTTGCCCGGAATCCTTGAGAGATGATACTTTCTCGCGACCTTAATCTTCCAGCGGTTGAGTTCCTCCCTGCTTTTGATTTTTCCGTCCATAATCAGCCTCGCGAGTTCCTCAACGGCCCTCTCAAACTCGCCCATAACGACACCTCTCGCTCGATGTAGGGCTGGGTTTTAAAAGGGTTTGTGGAGGTATTCAGTTAGTGAATAATTCACCAAGTGAATGGGTGATGCAGATGAACCGCGACGAGCTTGTTGCATTCCTCGACGAGTACCTACAGATTTCGGCTTATCCAGACAAGTCGAGCAACGGCCTGCAGGTTGAGGGGAAGGAAGAGGTTGAAAGGGTAGCCTTCGCCGTGGACACCACCCTGAGAACAATCGAAAGGGCCGTTAAAGGGAAGGCCGACATGCTTATTGTACACCACGGCATGATTTGGGGCGGGCTGAACTACATCACGGGAATACACTACAAAAGACTGAAGGCCATCATAGAGAGTGGAATAAACCTCTACGTCGCTCACCTTCCGCTGGATGCACATCCAGAGGTTGGAAACAACGTTGGGCTTTTAAAGCTCCTCGGGCTGGAACCAACGGGACCCTTCGGCGAGTACAAAGGACTGAGCATAGGCTTCTGGGGGGAGTTTAAGGAGGCACAGCCAATCGAGAAGGTGGCACAGATAATAGCGGAGAAGCTCGACACGACAGTTAAAACCTACGAGTTCGGGAAGAGGGAAATCAAAACCGTCGGAGCCGTCAGCGGGGCTGGAGCGTTCGCCCTTGAGGAGGCTTACAGAAAGGGCATAGACATTTTAATAACCGGCGAATTTGGACACGCCGACTACCTGACGGCAGTGGATTTGCCCCAGAGCGTTCTGGTGGCGGGTCACTATAAAACCGAAACGCTCGGCGTCAAAGCTCTGATGGGGCTTTTGAGGGAACGCTTTGACCTTGACGTTTTCTTCATAGACGAGCCGACAGGACTTTAATCTCCCCCGTAACTTCTTTTTCTTCCAGAATCCTCAACTGAATTCCAAGTTCGTCGGCGTAGTTTACTATCCATCCCGGCTTTGGGCTGAAGTTGGAAACCACCCACAGCTCAGGAAAGCCGGCTCTATGAGCCTTAACAACATCGTAGAGCAACCTTTGGGGAAACCACTTGAAAGAGGCCTCAAGCTCGATGGCGAGGAGCCTTTGTTCACCGTTTAGGATAGCCACGTCTATCCGCGTTCCGTCCGGCGTTCTATACTCTGGAACGGCTCTCAGGCCGAGTTCTTGAGTGAGGGAGACGATTTCCCGCGTCAGGGTCTTGACCTTGATTTTGGACACCTCGAAGGATAAAAGAAGGAAAGCTCAGCCGAGCCTCTTCTTCACCTCTTCAATGGCCTCCTCGGCCTTCAGCGGGTTCTTGATTCTTCCCTGGGCAAGTTCCTTCCTTCCGCCTCCGCCACCGCCAGCTATACTCGTTACCACTTTCGCCAGCTCGCCAGCTTTGAGGTCAAGGCCATCGCCAACGGCCACGACGAAGTGTCCCTCCCTGCTTATGAGAACGATAACGCGCCTCTCCTTCCTGAGCCTGTTCGCTGCCTCGCGGAGGTCGTCCATAGTTCCCTCAACGACTTTACCTATGAACTCAATTTCGCCAACTTTCTCAACCCTGTTTTCAAGCTCGTAGACGAGGAGTTTAGCGAGCTCTTTCCTCAGCTTCTCGACCTCCTTTCTTGCCTCCTTCCACTCGTTGAAGAACCTCTCCGCCGTCTCGGGCACTTTCTCCGGAGGAACGCGGAAGATTTCGGCGGTTCTCTTGAGGAGCCTCTCCGTCTCCTGCATCCAGTTTATAGCGGCTTCACCGGCCGCGAATATGATGCGCTCAACGCCGTCCTGTATGCGCTCCGTTCTAAGAATCTTAATCGGACCTATCAGCCCGGTGTTGGGGAGATGCGTTCCACCACAGGCCTGAACGTCCCAGTCCTCTATCTTGAGAACCCTGATGACCCTTCCTGGCACTACACCACCCTGGTAGAGCCTGAAACCGTACTTCATCTCCGCCTCTGTTCTAGGCAACCACTCCCAGGTGACCTTCCTGTTCTCCATGACGACGCGGTTGGCAAGGCGCTCTATCTCGCGGAGCTCCTCCTCGGTTATGCGCTTGTAGTGGCTTATATCAAGCCTGGCCCAGTCGGTGTGGAGCTGTGAACCTGCCTGCCAGACGTGCTTTCCGAGAACCCTCACTAAGGCACCCATGAGGACGTGCGTTCCCGTGTGGTGGCGCATGTGCTGGATTCTCCTCTCCCAGTCGAGCCGACCGTGAACTTTGGTCCCTTCCCTGAAGAGCTCCGGCCTCTTGACCCTGTGCAGGATGACCTTCCCGACCTTCTGGACGTTGGTCACCTTAACCTCCTCGCCGTTGACCTCCAGAATTCCGGTGTCGTAGGGCTGACCGCCACCCTCAGGATAGAAGGCCGTCTGGTTAAGAACAACCCAGTCGTCTATTACCTTAAGCACCTCAGCGTCGAACTCCTTCATGAAGGGGTCCTCGTAGTAGAGCGTCCTCGTATCAGGTAAATCCTTGACGAGCTCGAAGTCCACCACGTATTCTCCAGCCGTCTTCTTTTCCGTCTTCTCGGCCTGCTTGGCAACGAGGGTGTAAAAGTTGTCCGGTATGTGAACTTTGATTCCCTCCTTCTGAGCAACCTCAGCCACTATCTCCGGCGTTAAGCCGTGGCTCTCGTAGAAGAGTATGAGCTTCTCCAGCGGGAGCTCGTTGATGCCCTTCTTCTTGAGCTTCGCTATCTCCCTCTTCACAAGCTCGCTTCCCCTTTTGAGAGTCTCCTGGTAGCGCTTCTCCTCGACGTTGATTATGTCGAGTATTACGTCCTCCATCTCCTTGAACTCGGGGAACGTCGGGGAAAGCTCCTTTATGTGCATCGCAACTATCTCAGCCAGCGGTATCTCAAGGCCGAGCTCTCTGAGGTGCCTTATGCTCTTCCTTATCAGCAGGCGCGCCAGGTAGCCAGCTTTCACGTTGGAGGGAATCACTCCATCCGCCAGCATGAAGGT
>Ga0256831_1000024_pt1 | contig 68271 bp, 63 predicted proteins | sample 132544metaG_FD_189087 | JGI IMG/M metagenome (GOLD analysis project Ga0256831, IMG submission 189087) | Hydrothermal vent microbial communities from Lau Basin, Pacific Ocean - 132-544 | ecosystem: Environmental > Aquatic > Marine > Hydrothermal vents | place: Pacific Ocean: Lau Basin | collected...
ACACAAAATACCATTATGACAAATAAGATTTTATGGCTTTTCTTAGGGCTTATTATTTCGTGTAAACAAACAAAAACGCCCAAAACTAAGCAAAAAACTGAACCTGTAAAACAAATGGGCAAAGCCATAAAAGTCAAGATAGCCCTTGCTAAAGATACGGTTTTTTATAAGCAAATTCTCTCGAACGGACGTGTGCAAAGTCCTCGTGTGGCACAACTTCATTTTAACCAAAACGGCTATTTAAAAAAAATATATGTAAAAAACGGGACTTATGTCCGCCAAGGTATGCCGGTGGCAAGTCTCGAAAACAATTTGTGGAAAGTCAACTTGCAAAAAGCACAAATTGCCGTCGCCAAAGCCCGGCAAAAATATGAAGCCTTGCAAATAGAATATAATCAAAAAGACAAGACGGCATTGCAAGTGCAATCCGGTTTGTCCGAAGCAAAAGCTTTGCTAAAAGAAGCACAAATCAAATACAATCAAAGTGTTTTAAAAGCCCCATTTAGCGGACAAATTGCCAATTTAAACAACCAAACCGGCAACCTCATAACGCCCGCTGACACCATTGCTACACTTTTAGATACGCGTTATCACGAAGTGGTTTTTAGCGTACCGGAATCAGATTTTGCCCTACTACACAAAGGCGATCCGATACAAGTAGCCAGTTTTTACAATCCTGACGCTACTTATGCAGGTGTGCTTACCAACATCAACCCCATGGTTAATGCATACGGCTTAGTAAACTTACGCGGTAAAATTACCGACCACCCAACAGATTTAATAAATGGGATGCGGGTAAAAGTATTCATAAACAAACCAATGAATAATATGATCGTTATACCCAAAACTGCCGTTGTGTTACGCAACAATAAAGAAGTTGTCTTTACCTATCATAAAGGTTTGGCCGTTTGGCATTATATAAAAATTTCCGGCGAAAACAAAGACAGCTATGCCATTTCGTCGGGCTTAAAAGATGGTGACAGCATCATCATTTCGAACAATATAAATTTGGCTCATGACGCCTATGTTAAAATAGCAAAATGATTCGTTATCTGATCAAACGTCCGGTAGCCGTTTTTAGCATCGTGGTAGCCGTGCTTATTTTGGGTTGGGTGGCAATGAAACAATTGCCGGTTTCATTGTTGCCGGATATTGAAATTCCGCGTATCAGTATCCGCGTCAATTACAGCGGACATAGTGCCGAAGAAATTGAAAATAATATTGTAAAACCACTGCGAAATGCGCTGACACAAACAGCTCATTTAAAAGATATGAAAACATTGACCCAAGATGGTAGTGCGGTTTTACAACTCTTTTTCGATTTTGGGACGCCTACTTCCTATGCTTTTTTAGACGTCAACGAAAAGATAGACGCTACCTTAGACCAACTGCCTAAAGATTTACCTTTTCCAAAAGTCATCAAAGCAACTGCCGGTGATGTACCGGTTTATAACCTGTTGCTGACAAATCAAAATCCCCGACAATCTTTTTTGGCTTTAAGCGATTTTGCCCGCGAAGTAATCAAAAAACGGATAGAACAACTACCCGATGTAGCCCTTGCCGATATGAGCGGCGACGACCGGTCGCAAATTATCTTGCAAATAAAGCCGGAAGCAATAGCTAATTACCAAGTTACACCCCAATTCATCAAGCGTTTCATTAAGCAACACAATTACATGCCGGGTAGTTTAACAGTTCAAAACGGCATTTATCAATATCACCTCAAATTTGAAAAAAATCTGAATACAGTCGATGATTTAAAAAACCTGCCGGTTAATATACGCGGCAAATTATTCAAATTAAAAGATTTGGCCGACATTACCAAACAAGCAAGTCCCCCCAAAGGCAATGTTAGCTACAAAGGACAAAAAGCCATCTCGTTTTTAATCATTAAACAAGCCGATGCCAAAATATCACGACTCAAAAAACAGGTTTATCGATTAATTAACGACATGCAAAAAGAATTTCCACAATTGCAATTTCATGTTGAGCAAGACCAAAGCAAACTGATAGCCGTTTCTTTAAATAATTTGAAATCTTCATTAATTATCGGCACCGTATTGGCTGCTTTATTAATGTTTATTTTCTTTAAAGATTGGGTCTCGCCCGTCGTTATTGCCGTCAGTATGCCTTTATCGTTAATTATTGCGTTTCTGTTTTTGCACCTGTTTCATCTCTCGTTAAATATCATTTCTCTATCGGGCTTGGTGCTGGGGGTTGGTATGATGATAGATAATGCCATCATTGTCATAGACAGTATCCAACAAAAATTACGAAAACACACCGATTTGGACACCGCTGTTGTGCAAGGCACCAACGAAGTAATTGCCCCATTAATCAGTTCAATGCTCACCACTGTTTCGGTTTTTTTACCACTGATTTATCTCAGCGGCATTACCGGTGCTTTATTTTATGACCAGGCCGTTTCGGTCAGTGCCGGACTAATGGCATCACTTCTTGTGAGCTTTTTTGTCATACCGGTTTTATACAAGATGCTTTATCGTTTTTCAGGCCAAAAAACTTTTTTTTATAAAGGACAAAATATCGAAAAGTATTACCAAAAAACACATGATTTTTTTATCAAACGAAAACTCATTACCCTAATAATTGCGTTAACTGGAATTGCTTTTATGTTTTTATTTTTTAAAATCTTACCCAAGTCCAAATTACCGGCATTCAATTCCGTAGAAACTACTGCACAAATTGATTGGGGAGAAAACATTCAATTAAAAGAAAATCAAAGACGAATAGACAGTTTGCTGTTAACAATGAACGAAATTGATACCTATATTGCATGGAACGGACAACAAAATTACTTGTTACAAAATGAAGCGGAAAGAAGTCCGGAACAAAGCAAAATCTATATCAAAACCCACAATATACAAGAACTCAAAGAAGTCAAACAAAAAATTAAAAAAACAATAAAAAGCTTTGATAAAGCCAAAATAAACTTTTTGCCTGCCAATAATTTGTTTGAGTATATTTTTGCAGACAATCAACCGCAATTGGGGGTAAAACTTTACGCAAACACACACAACCATATACCTGCATTATCACAATTGGAGTTTGTGCGGGACAGTCTTGGTTTGCCCACCTCGCAGATCAAACTGATGAATAGCTTGCAAATTCATATTAATCCGGAAAGCTTGGCACTGTTTCAAGTCGATTATAACAATCTTATTAATACATTACAATCAGCGGTTCAGTCCCATTATATAGACCATTTAAAATCTGCGCAAAAATATATACCGGTCGTTATGTCTTATCCTAAAAAAGATTTGACCGATATTATAAACCAAACAACAATTATCAACCGGGACAATCAGGAAATTCCCTTACGGATATTGCTGCACATACAACCTGCAAAAACTTACAAATTCATTCATGGCGATCTTTCGAGCCATTTTTTGTTTTTTAAATTTGACAAAACCGGTAATCCAATTTCATTGATGCAAAAAATCAGTCAACGCGTTAAAAATTTTCCGGCATATTCCGTTCGTTTCTCAGGGCGTTATTTTTTACAAATCCGTCGAAATAAAGAAATGTTAAGCGTCATATTTATTGCCTTAATGCTTTTGTATTTTATTATGCTGGCACAATTTGAAAACTTTTGGCAACCGTTTATTATTTTGTTAGAAATTCCTATTGATATCGGATTCGGATTGCTATTTATATACTTGTTCGGACATAGTATCAATATTATGGTTATTATCGGCATTGTGGTAATGAGTGGTGTGGTAGTCAATGACAGTATCCTAAAAATTTATACTATTAATATGTTACGGAAAAAAGGTTTAGCGGTTGATAATGCCATTGAGCAAGCAGGTACCATGCGTTTTAAAGCCATCTTAATGACTTCCTTGACAACCATTTTGGCGTTATTACCATTTTTGTTTATGGATGGATTAGGTGCCGAATTGCAAAAGCCCTTGGCATTGATGGTCATTGGCAGTATGTTGTTTGGTACATTTGTCAGTTTATATTTTGTACCTCTGGCCTATAAAGCGGGGGCCAAAATCTTTAATTTTTAAATTATGTATTTTATTAAGTTACAATTATTTCAAATAAAAAAATATGGGCTATTCCTTTGGTTATTAGTCGGCTTTAATCTGCAAGCACAACAGACTTGGACTTTGCAGGCTTGTATAGACTATGCCTTGGCACATCACCCCGAAATACAACAACAAAAAACCAAAATTATAAACAGTAATTTGTTGCTAAAACAAGCCAAATATGATTTTTTGCCGGCTCTCTCTTTCAATGCCAACCAAGGTTTTAATTTAGGAAATACCTATAATATATCCACCGGCGTGGGACAAAAGCAGAGTAGTTTTACAGGCATCAGTTTAAATGCAGACGTAGTTTTGTTTAACGGACTATTAAAGCATTATCAATTAAAAAAACACCGCATAAGCTTAGAGGAAGCACAGGCCGGCTTGCAAAATAAAAAACTTGAATTGACCCGTCAGATTATTGAAACATTTTTATCAGCAGCACTGCATAAAGCTGAAATAGAATACTGGCAAGCCGAACTGTCCTCCATGAAAAAAAGTATGGATATTGCCAGGCAATTAACACAAAAACATTTAAAACCGCTAACGGAATTGTATAGCCTGAAATCGGAATATCAAAAAATGGAACTACAACATATTCAAATTGCCAAAGACTATAAAAATATCTTAATAAAACTCTCGGCTTTGATAGGTATAAAAGATAGTTTGCATATCAATATTACAGATACCAACAACTATAAAATTGAGTCTGTAAAATTTGATACTGAAAACTTTCCAGCAGTCAAGCAACTTAAAAAGCATTTGATGGCAGAACAATATCAACTAAAAATTTTAAAAAGTAAATTATATCCCAACTTGTCTTTACGCTATAGTTTTTACACTAATTATTATCATATCATCGGACAGCCGGATATTATTTACAATCAAACAACAAATCAGTGGGAAACCAACGGTTGGCAACAACAATTTCAGAATAACCGCTTGCATTATATAGGTTTATCTCTACACATTCCTGTTTTCTACGGATTTAAAAACCGCTTACAAATAAAGATAAAACAAAACCAACTCAAAGAGCTGCGAAGCGAAATTGCGTACAAGCAAAATGAGATAGAAAAAATATACCAGCAGTTGAAAAATGAAGTGAAGACAAGTCAACAAAAACTTCAATTACTGGATAAAAACCTGGCTTTAAACCAACAATTACTAGATATTGCTACTCAAAAATGGCAAAAATCTTTGCTGAGTGTTTTGGACTATTTACAAATTAAAAGACAATACACCCAGGCGATGCTAAAACGTTTGCAAGAAGCCCATATTTTGCGCTACAAAAAAAGAATATTAAATATATTAAACCAAGCTTCACAAGCCAAACAATGAGTAAATATCCTAAAATATCATCCTTTAGGATATTGGTCATCTTTATACTTTTGTCAGGTATTGGATTGTTTCATCTTAAATATTTGAACATTCGCCTTAATCCTTCCAGACATAATACGCGAATCAATATTTCATATCAATGGCATAATGCAACACCCTTTTTGTTAGACCAAAATATTACAAGCCTTATAGAAAACGCGGTTAGCGAATTGGGAGGCATCAAAAAAATAAGTTCGCGTTCTTATGCCGGGAAAGGCTTTATCAATATAGAACCCGGTAAATATACCGATATAGATGCATTAAAATTTGAAATCTCGTCTAAAATCAGGCAAATCAGAAACAGATTACCCCTAACCGCTTCTTATCCGGTCGTTTCTTTAAATAGTGCTGAAGAAGAACAGCACAAAAAAGAATTGTTGGTTTACTCGTTTTATGCGCCAAAAAAAGTATACGACATAAAAGAAATCTTGCAAAACAGGCTTATTCCCTTTTTCAATGATATTCGCGAAATTGACAAAATAGAAATTACCGGCGCTACAGGATTGGAATATGTCATAACCTATCGTCCCAACCTGATGGATTTGTATCATATCAGCAGGCAAGATATTGTAAAAGCCATAAAAAACAGTCAACAAAAATACGGCATAGGCCTCCTTAAATCCGCCAAACATTACTCCAGGATAATTGTCAATAATCACTTTAACAAAAATATGCATATTCCTGTCAAAAATTATCAAGGCAAAATCATTTATCTCGACCAAATTACGAAGACCGGTTTACAGGAACAAGCGCCAAACTTTTATTATCGTATCAATGGGAAAAATGCTGTAAATGTGATTTTTTATCCGTCAGGTTCTACCAACAATTTGGTACTGGCAGATATTATAAAACATCGTATGCAACAAGCGGTTAAAAAACTACCGCTCGATTTTGAAATGAAAAAAACCTATGATAGCACGGCTTATATCAAAACCGAACTGCATAAAATTTATATACGTACATTTTGGGTAATCGCCATTCTCATGGCATTTATTTTATTGACGACTTTTAATTATAAATATTTACTGATTAGCCTTATCAGTTTGATAGTCAATTTAAGCATCGCCTTTTTGTTTTATTATATTTTGCATTTGGAAATACAATTGTATTCACTTGCCGGTATTACCATTTCCTTTGGGTTGATGATAGACAACACCATTGTGATGTTAGACCATATAATAAAACATCGCAACCGCAAGATATTTTTACCGGTATTGGCTTCTACTTTAACGACGATAGGGGCATTGTTAAGCATTTACCTTTTGTCCAACGACTTACAACAAAATATGATTGATTTTGCCTTGGTTATTATTGTCAATCTGGGGATTTCGTTGTTTATTGGTCTTTGGTTTATTCCGGCAGCGGTTGCGATTATCAAACCGGACAAAAAAGATTTAGGTATCCTTAAAACATTCAGTAGTATTTTTTATAATGTTTACGAAGCATCTCTGCCTTATTTAATACGATTTAAACCACTAATAATTCTTTTATTCTTATTGCTTCTTGGCACACCTGTATTTATGTTGCCAAACCATAGTAACGGAAAAGCTTGGTATGACCAAATTTATAACAAAACTATAGGCAGCCAGTGGTATAATGACAAAGCCAGACCAGTGGTAGATAAATATTTAGGGGGTAGTTTGCGCTTGTTTTCAACTTATGTTTTTGAGCGCGCGTTTTACCGGCAAAATGAGGAGACCAAACTTATGGTTTTGGCGTCGATGGAAAGAGCCGCAAGTATGGAACAAATGAATGAAGTTATGCTGCAGTTGGAAAATTATTTGCGTCAATTTCCTGAAATAAAATCTTTTACAAGCCAAATATATAGTAGTGATTATGCCCAAATCGAGATACGTTTTAAACATCCTGATGCCGGTTTTCCCTATATTTTAAAATCCAAACTCATTAGTAAGGCACTAGACTTGGGCGGGATGAATTGGCAAATTTACGGGGTTGGACAAGGTTTTAACAATACAAATGCGCATAGCGAAATGATGAATTTTGTAATTAAAGCTAAAGCTTACAACTTGAACAGCTTAAACCGGTGGATTGACAGTTTGCAAAACAACTTAAGAAAGCATCCGCGCGTAAATAAAATCATTGTTTCCAGTCGCGAATATCCGGGATTTCGACCTCGTATGCAATACATTATGAAACTAAATAAAGATTTTTTGGCCTTGCAAAACATAACCGGCAATGAGATTTATCAAACATTACAAGGAAAAACTTTATCTGAATATGCCTCTAATTTTATTCAGATTGATGAAAAATCTTATCCTTTACGATTACAAGCGTCAGATCAGGATCAATATGACATCTGGCATATTATGAACGAGCCCATTCTGCTAAACAATCAGCTAATTAAACTAAATAAATATGCCACGATTGATAAAAAGAAGATGCCGGATTTTATCCGAAAAGAAAATAAGAATTACTTAAAAAATATATTTGTTAAATATGTCGGATCCGAAAAGTTTGGGAAAAAGGCCATTCAAAAAAAAATTCATATGCTGGAATCGAAATTGCCTTTGGGGATGACATTCGAACTTAAAACAAACAATTGGTCTTGGACAGAAAAAAAGGAAAGTTGGATCAGTATATTAAGTTTTATTATTTTAATTATATTTTTAATAAGTGCCATTCTTTTTGAAAGCTTTAAACAAGCACTTGTCGTCTTGAGTATTATACCGGTATCATTTACCGGGGTTTTCTTAACTTTTTATTTATTTGATTTTGATTTTGATCAAGGTGGCATGGCCTCTTTCATATTACTGAGTGGCATCACGGTCAACGCCGTCTTTTACATTCTTAATCAATATAATTTTTATGTAAGTAATGAACGGCTATCACCAAAAACGGCTTTTATTCACGCATTAAAAGATATGCTTTTCCCTATTTCGCTGACTATTTTATCAACGGTTTTGGGTTTTTTGCCTTTTGTGATAAACGGTCAAAAAGAAATTTTTTGGTTCGCATTAGGGATTGGTACCATGGGAGGTATCTTATTTTCCTTTTTAGGTTTAATACTTCTCTTGCCTGTTTTAATAATTAAAAAAAATAAACCTGTCCAAATTATTAAAACTTAGACAGGTTAAAGAAATTGATTTGAAAAATAATTAACCAAAAAACTTTTTACCCATATTAAATAAATCATCAACAACACTGCCATCACCATCTTGATCTAAAAGTTGTTCTATAAAACTACTATGTTGTGCCACTTCTTGTTGGCTGCCCAGCATATTTCCAATAATATTGGCCAAATCAGTTGGTTGAGACACCTTATTTTGCTTGGCTTGTTTGCCTACTATACCCATAACAACCGGAGCTGCCATTTTAAGAATATTCATAGCAGCACTCATATCAATCCCATTTTGTTTGCTGATAGCAGCCGCAACCACTTCTTTTTTCTCACCTAAAACATGACCCAAAATTTTATCACCATCTTCCACCACTTCCGGGTTAACATTGCCACCGCCAAAAATATCCATAACATTATCCAGCAAACTGCCATCATGTTTGCTTTGTAAGGCATTAAACAGTCCGGCTGCTGTGTCCGGATTAGCCGCTTGTTTTTTCAAAGCCCCCATTAACATAGGAATGGCTGCGCTAAGTGCCGATTGTGTTTTGTTGGTATCTTGTCCCAATTGCGCACTGGCGCCTTGCACCAACATCTGTGCCATAGGGCCTTGAAGTAGATCCATTATTCCTGACATAATTTTATAAATTTTAGAATTAAAGTGTAAAATTAAGGTTAAATTTTAAGAATATCAATATTTTTCATATTTAAAAAAGAAAAATAAAGTAACCGGCAACAACAAGTGGGCTTTGAACATTTTTTTATATCTTTGTTATAATAAAAAATTAATTATGAAGAAACAACACAAAACCAAAAAGAAAAAAGCTATTTCCTTAAAAAGGATTACTTTATTATTTATTTTATATTCTTTTACTTATTTAGCTGCTTTTGCCTTTATCGATTTTTATGCCTATTATGCTATTAATCCATATTTGCTAACCATTTTGTCAGTTTTGTTAGGAGCAGTTTCCACTTATGTTCATGTCAAAAAAGGATATCATACCTATATTGAACATTTAGTAGAAAGATTAGAAGAGTAAAATATAACATTTAAACAATTTTACCGGCAGATACGTTAATCCGCCGGTTTTTTTATTTATAATCTTGCCTTATCAACAAAAATTATTTAAAACAAACCAATTGAGCTAACCAATTGAGTGTAAACTGAAAGAAATAAAAAATAATGTCAATTAAATGAAGAATCATCAATTTAAGACTTTATAATTTAATCAAACCAAAAAAAGAAAATATATTTTAAAAAAATAGAAAAAATCAATTATTCGGTGCTTTTTATTTTCTATTTTTGTCGTTATACTGAAAAAATAATAATTTTATGAGCAAAGAAGCTTTACATAAAAATAAAAAACAACTCGATCACGTGGTGATCAGATTCGTGGGCGATTCCGGAGATGGGATGCAGCTCACCGGAACGCAATTCTCAACCTCTGCAGCCCTCTTGGGAAACGATATTGCAACTTTCCCCAATTATCCTTCGGAAATACGTGCACCGCAAGGTAGCTTATATGGTGTTTCCGGATTTCAAGTTAATATTGGCTCGAACGAAATCAGCACGCCAGGTGATGATTTAGATTTGCTGGTTGCCATGAATCCGGCTGCTTTAAAAACCAATATCAAAGACCTGAAACCCGGTCATATGGTCATTGTTGACTCTGACGCTTTTACACGCAGCAATTTGCAAAAAGCCAAATATGATTCTAATCCATTGGAAGACGGCTCTTTGTCTAACTACAACGTCGTACCTGTTCCTATGACCTCACTTACCCGTGAAGCCTTAAAAGACACAGGTTTGGACAGTAAAAGTATGACACGTAGTAAAAATATGTTTGCCTTAGGCATGCTATACTGGCTATATAGTAAAGACCCCAAATACACAGAAGAATTTTTAAAAAAGAAATTTAAAAATAAACCGGAAATAGTTGAAGCAAACATTAAAGCGCTAAAAGCCGGTTACCATTTCGCCGACACCTTAGAATTAATGCCGACCCATTATGTCATAGGACCGGCTAAAAAAGAAAAAGGAACCTACCGTATTATTATGGGGAACCAAGCTACGGCATGGGGTTTTATGGCGGCTGCAAAAAAAGCCGGCTTAGATTTATTCTTAGGCTCCTATCCTATTACTCCTGCAACTGACATTTTGCACGAACTGGCCAAATGGCGAAATTTAGACGTTATTGCCTTTCAAGCGGAAGATGAAATTGCAGGGATCAGTTCGGCTATCGGTGCTTCATTTGCAGGCAAATTGGCTATTACTACCACCTCAGGACCCGGTTTGGCCTTAAAAGGTGAAGCCTTGGGTTTGGCAATTATGTTAGAAATTCCGCTGGTTGTTGTAGACGTGCAACGTGGTGGCCCATCTACCGGTTTGCCTACCAAAACAGAGCAATCTGATTTGATGCAAGCCATGTATGGCCGTAATGGTGAAAGCCCGGCTATTGTTATTGCTGCCAAATCACCCGCAGACAGCTATGATATGGCTTTTATGGCAGCTAAATTGACCTTAGAACATATGACGCCGGTTATTTTGCTTTCTGATGGCTATATCGGCAATGGTTCCGAACCATGGCGTATTAAAACTTTAGATGAAATGCCGGAGATAAAAACCTATCAAATCACCGAATATGTCGAGGATTTTCATCCTTATAAAAGAGATCCAAAGACATTGGCCAGACCATGGGCCATCCCCGGCACTCCCGGTTTAGAACATGTAATTGGCGGACTGGAGAAAGATAAAGTGGAAGGAACTGTGTCGCAAGATCCGCTTAACCATGAAGAAATGGTAAAATTAAGAGCCGAAAAAGTCAGAAAAGTAAAAGATTTTATTCCTCCTATTGAGGCAGAATTTGACCAAGAAGGCGATTTGCTAGTTGTGGGTTGGGGTGGAACCTATGGTAGTTTAAAAACTGCTGTCAAAAAATACCGTGAAGAAAATCCGGATCATAAAGTCGGATTGGCACACTTTTCATACATCAATCCGCTGCCACATGGGGTAGCCGATCTATTTTCAAAATACAAAAAGATTATTGTTCCTGAGCTAAACATGGGACAGTTTGCCGACTTATTACGCATGAATTATCCACAATTTGATTATATAAAATATGATAAAGTCCAAGGCTTACCATTAAGTTCAGAAGAATTGATCAAAGAATTTAAAAAAATTATTAAAGACGCATAATTATGACCACAAATATTAAATATACATTCAAAGATTTTGCCAGTGACCAAGATGTCAGATGGTGCCCGGGTTGTGACGATTATGTCATTTTACGCTCTATCCAAAAAGCTTTACCGCAAATTGGACGAAAAAAAGAAGATATAGTATTTATTTCCGGTATCGGATGTTCGTCACGATTCCCATATTATATGGACAATTATGGTATCCATGGTATTCATGGCCGTGCAGCAGCTATTGCTACAGGGACCAAATTAGCCAATCCTGATTTGAGTGTTTGGGTGGCTTCAGGCGATGGTGATTCAATGGCGATTGGTGGCAATCATTTCATCCATGCCATAAGACGAAATATCGATTTAAATTATATCTTATTTAACAATGAAATATACGGATTAACCAAAGGTCAATTCTCACCTACTTCTTTATTGGGACAAAAAACCAAATCATCACCTTATGGTAATGTCCAAGCACCTTTTAATCCGGGTGAACTGGCCATTGGCGCACAAGCTAAATTTTTTGCCCGTGCTGCCGGTAATGATGCTAAGTTGCAAACAAAACTATATATCGAAGCCGACAAGCACAAAGGTTTATCTTTAGTAGAAATTTTGCAAAATTGCGTCATTTTTAACGATGGTGCTTATAAAGACATCACCGATAAATCTGTAAAAGAAGATGCACAACTAGTTGTTGAACATGGTAAACCAATGATATTTGGCAAAAATAAAGATAAGGGTTTGGTATTAGACGGTATGAAATTAAAAGTCGTCAAAATTGGTGAAAATGGCATTACGGAAGATGATATTTTAGTCCATGATGCCAAAGAAAAAGACCCAACCCTGCATTTGGCATTGGTCAACTTAAAAGAACCGGTTGTAATGGGAGTTATTAGAGCTGTTGACGATAAAACTTTGGAAGACCGTGAAGCAGAAGTAACTGAATATGCCAAAAAAGTTAATCCTATCAAGAGTTTTGAAGAACTCTTATTTTCCGGACAAACATATGAAGTAAAATAAGTTTATAACCCTTACTTAAAATAAGCGGCTGGCGAAATTCGCCAGCCGCTTATTTTTGATTATTGATCAAACAAAAAGGAAGAAAATTCATCGTATCTGTAACCTTTCTGATTGAGGTAACGGGCAATTTTTTGCTTTGCTAAATAAGTATTAGATTGAGGTAGTAAACGGCGTTTTTTATCGATTAATTTCAAGATTGTTTGTTTATAGTCATCATCATCTATTTCTGATAAAGCTTTGCTGATGAGTTTGTCATGAATCTGGTGCTGCTTTAAGCCTTGAATAATTTTTTGTTTCCCCCAATCTTTATGATAAAACTTTCCTCTGGCATAGCTTTTGGCAAAACGTTCTTCATTCAAAAAGTTTTCATCTAACAAATGAATAATGATATGATCAATGGCTTCAGGGTACATCCCCAAGTTTTTGAGTTTTTCTTCCACTTGTTTGTGAGACCGTTCTTGATAAGCACAATAATGCTCCATTTGCCGTTTAACCTCATCAATACTTTTGTAACCCATCCAATCGAATAACTATTGTTTAATCAATTTTATTATTTGGTTGCCTTTTGGGCTCTTAACCTCAAGCAAATAAAATCCACTTGGCAAATCAGCAATATCATACACTGCCGAAGCATTATTAAATACTCTAACTAATTGTCCGGAAAGCGTATAGATTGAAACTTTATTTATGACTGTTTCATTCGCTTTTTTCAGATAAAACTTTTTCTTAACCGGATTCGGAAAAATGTGAAACGTCTTGAGAACATTATTATCAATTGTCAAAGTCGTATTTAAAGTAGTGGTTCCTTTAACTATATCATGGTGTGGGTCAAAAGACACCTGTGTTACCTCAAAACCGGTATCTACTGTAAAATGTTGATCGTTTTGCGTATTATTTAAAGTTATGTCAAATGTATGTCCGGCATCATCAGTAAAAACAAAAGGTAAAGGCATTTCGAAAAAACTAACAGAGGGATGAGAGGTCGTTTGATGCACCACTATCTCGTACTGAGTTGTGCCGGTTTTAGTTACATTAATTTGATAAGTGGGAAAGCCTTCGCCATAAACCCAATCATTAAAAAATTCTTGTAAATTTTGTCCTGATACATTTTCAGCCTCTGATCTAAAATCGGGTGTTTTGGCAAATCCGTAAGATTTATCTGCCACATAAGTTTTGAGTGTTTGAAAAAAAGGAGCATCTCCAAGCTTTAAACGGAGCATATTTAAAACCATGGCACCTTTATGATAAGACAGACGACTGCTAAAAATACGGTCAATACTGGTAGTATCTTGGACATAGACAGAACCGCCGGGTTCGGAGGTGATATAATTAATGGCATTTTGCTTCCATGTATCAAAAGCAGCCATATCATCCATATGTTCACGCGTCAAAGCTTCACTATAAGTGGCAAAACCTTCGTTGAGCCATATATCATGCCAAGAGCCGCAAGTAACGGCATCGCCAAACCATTGATGGGCGAGCTCATGCGCAACCAATGGACGCGAATAATTGATCACAAAAGTGGCGGTTTGATGTTCCATGCCACCACCCCAAAGAAATTGGATTTGTCCGTATTTTTCATGAAAAAAAGGATAATGTCCAAAAGTTTGTTCATAATAGTTCATCAAGGGCACAAAATTGACGGCATCTGATTGTACCTGAGACAAATTTTCAGGAAAAACATAATTGTCTATCGGAAATGGTTGTACAATACCGGCCTGATTGGTAAACTTGGTATAGTTTGTTACAGCAAAGGCAACCAAATAAGCCGCTATAGGGTAATGATGTTTCCACGTCGTTTCACGCATAATTGTCCCTGTTGACGGATCGGCAAAAGTCCGGTCATGATAAATTAACCCATTGGAAACGGCTATCATATTTTCGTTGTTAATTTCATCGGGGTAGGTAATTTTTATGGTAATAGAATCAGCCTTATCTGTTAAATCTTGTTTGCAAGGCCACCAGTCTTTGGCACCATACGGTTCGGACAAAGTCCAGACAATGGGAACATTGTTATGGGTAGTAACCGAATACGAGTCCATACCGGTATTGGGCACATTGCCATTATAAGTAATTTGAATAGAATCTAAAACCTGCACCGGCAAAGTCTGCGGAAAATTTATGGTTAACTGATTATTGGCTAAAGAAAAATTAACACTTTGGTTATGCCACGTAACTGATATTACCGACATTTGATCGTTAAAATCAAAAACCAATTGGTTTAAACTTTGTACAGGTTCAAAATATGTGCTTACTTCGCCCTCTAAATACCGTGAAGTTAAAGAAGGCTTTAAGGATAAACGGTGAAATTTAACATCATAATTGCCCGTATTAGACAAGGGTTGTTGTAACATGTGTTTTAAAGCCGCTGCTTTTTCGCGATTGACCAGTATCGAAAATGGTTTCTCAATAAACTGCGCTTGTAGTAGCATGGTCAAACTTAAAAAAATATACAAGAAAAAGTGTCTCATAACAAAATTGATAATGATTAAAATGCATTGGAATTTATGTAAAACTAAGAAAAAAATATCAGTATTGATAAAAAATTATTTTTATACATTTACATTTGCAAACAAAACAAGACAAATGGCACAGAAATACGAGATTAAAACCGCAAATGAAGGAAAGGAATTTAAAGATTTTATAAATTTTCCTTACCTTTTATATAAAGATAATAAATATTGGATTCCCCCAATTAAGTCTGAAGAAAAAAAGTTATGGCGCAAACATCCGGCACTAAAATTTATTGATATGCAAAAATGGGTGGTTTATTGGAAAGGACGACCCGTAGGACGAATTGCAGCAGCCATCAATCATAAATACAATAAAAAAATCGGGCAAAAATACGGCCGAATTATTGGGTTAGAGATGTATAATGATGAAAAAGCTTTTAATCTTTTGATGGATACAGCCACCCGCTGGTTAAAAGACAAAGGGATGAAAAAAGTTCATGGGCCACTTGGGTTTACCAATCTGGACACACAAGGGATGTTGGTCGAAGGATTTGATGAATTGCCCTCGATTGCCTCAGTCTACCATATGCCTTATTACAAAACCTTGATGAAAAAATATGGGTTTGAAAAAGAAAATGATTGGGTTGAATTCCATTTAAAATTAACCGATGAACCTGTCAAAAAAGGTGAAAGAGGTGCTAAATTATTACAAAGAAGATTCGGGTTTGAAGTTTTTTCGCCTAAAGACAAAAAAGAATTGGCTTCTTATGCAGATACGGCTTTGGATATATTAAATAAAGCTTTTGCCCATTTACCTTATGTTATTGAACTAGATGATGAGCTTAAAGAATATTACATAAATAAATACTTTAAGTTATTAAACCCTAAGTACACTTTTTTTGTTAAAGACAAAGATAAAATAGTCGGTTTTTTAATTACAATGCCTTCGCTGTCGGAAGGGATGAAAAAAGCCAATGGAAAATTATTCCCTTTGGGCTGGTATTACATTATGCAATCCTTAAAACATCCGACTTGTATCGACACCTTGCTAACCGGTGTGATCCCCGAATATGATTCGAAAGGCGTCGCTGTAATGTTATTTGATGCCTTACATAAAGCCATGATAGCTAATAACATTAAAGATATTGAAACAACAGGCGTTTTTGAAGACAATCATAATGTGATTGCTAACTGGAAAAATTACGAACACATTCAACATAAACGGCGTCGTACGTGGGTAAAAGATTTATAATTAAAACCCCAACAGGCTGTCACTATAGATTGACAGCCTGTTGAGGTTATGTTGATCACTTATAGAGTTTAAAATTTGGCATTGAACCCCAAACCTAAAACTTCTTTGACCTGAAGGTCTTGCAAGGCATCATCATCATAAAGTAAGTTAAGGCCAAAATTGGCACTTAAATATTTGTTGACTGTCATTAGTATATTCATTTGATAATCTAAATCAATGTTTTGAGGATGGTTTAAATAATTGCTATATAAACCCAAAATGTTCTCCATTGATACATTTTTCATCAGGTCAAATTTAGCATATGCATTGACAGCCATCCCTAATTCATATCGAATATGTTTGCCGGGATCGACCCCATAAGCACCGATTGCCGAAAGAGCATTATCCGTCACAATGGTCAATTTGGAAGTCGCAGGCGCAAAATTAACATGCAAATTATCTGATTCCTTCCACAACATACCCGGACCATAATTTAAATAAGCCGGTGCAAAAGCACGTGAGGTTAAAAGATTGGGTGTTACACTATAATCAAAACCATCTGTCAACTGTGTTTTGAAATTGGCAAAAAAGGAATAATACCATTCCTTGGAAGCTTGATAACCATAGGTTGAATTTACTTCAAAACGGTCATCCGTTTTTTTGGTTAAGCCACTAATATGACTTAAACCATAAGCGGCGATTAATTTTGTATCCCAAACACTTTTGTCTTTTTTATAATTAAAATTATAATTCAACAAGCCGTTTAATGATAAAGAATTTTCACCTCCTTTTATCCAATTGCTAAAAGAAGCCTGGTTAAACATCAGGCTGAAATCACCGGAAGTATGCCATGCACTTACATTTTTTTCTTGTGATTGTGCCATTAAAACACCAGACAACGACCATAAAATTAGCATTAAAATAGTTCTCATAAATCTTATTTTTTTAAATATTTAGTCAAAAATAAAATTTTATTTTTAAAAAAGGAAATATTTTAACACAAATTACTATTTAAACATAATTGGCGGCGCATTCTTAACAGGCGTTTTCAAAATAAAACTTTGATCTTTATATATAAATTGAACGATTAGTTTGTCTTTATCGGATTTTGGGGCTATATTTTCTAAAATTTCAGCTTTAAAAAAATAATCTCCTTTCGGAATTTCTTTATGCACATCAATAATCTTTCCATCTTTTTCTCTGACTAAACTAAATTTAGACAATAATAAGGCTGATTTTCCATCGGAAATTTCAACGGATTTCAACAAAACAGGTTTGTTTAAATGAATATGTGCTGTATAACGAATATAAATATTGCCCTGCTCAACACCGGGATATACCACAGATTTTTCCGCCTTTGTAATTTTCCCTATATTTTCATTGCAACTTTGCAAGGTAGAGCCCATAATTAATAAGATAAAGATGACAGATAAGTATTTCATAAAGTTTCAGTTTAAAATTTTTCATCCGGTTGGCATCAACCGGATGAAAAAATTAAGTTTATTAATTTAATATCAATTTTTGTACCATTTGTTTATGATCATTAAAAATTTTAATGAAGTACAAACCTTTCGCGACTTTATTGAGTTCTATTTTATTTTGTTTGGTAAACAATTTTCCTTGTCGAACAATGCCACCTACCGGATTGTAAATAATATAATTTAATTGTCCGGCGTTTAAAAGAACACCAGGTAAGTCAACATGTAAAATGTTATCTGTGATGGGGTTGGGATAAACCACCGGTTTTTCAGCCGTTTCAAAATCAATCGCTTGCGGATTGCTAATAGATATTTTCCATAAACCACGACCATACGTACCGACATACAATTCTTGACTCGCATAATTAATTCTCAAATCAGTGACAATAACATTAGGTAAACCTTGTCCGAGTTTTTCCCAATTACTCATGGTATTATTTTTCCAATAAACCCCCAGTTCGGTCCCTAAAAACAAGGTTTCATTATTTTCATCTGTTTTCAAAACAATTCGTTTGGCCAAAATGCCATTTAAACCACCATTCATGGTCGTCCATGTTTGACCACCATCTTCTGATTTGATAACTTTATCCCCACTATAAGAAGGAACAGTTGCATACAAAGTTTGACTATTATGTTTGGCTATTAAAGAATTAATTCGTTCATTCTGTGGAGTTGTTAAGGTTTGCCATGTGGCCCCATCGTCTGTGCTATAAGCACCTACCCCCGACGTATTAATGGCACATAATAAAGTGTTATTATTATAAGGAGCCGCACTTAAATGTCTAACAGGTTTTACTGGACAATTTAAGGCTTGCCAATTATTACCATTGTCTATTGATTTATACAAATCATTATTTGAAGCGTAAATTACCTCAGGCTGAACCGGATTAATCACCATAGGCGATATAAAGGCTGCGTTATTGGATGGATTTTGAATAGTAGTCCCAAAAGCACTTGACGAAAACCCATCGGTAGAACGGTATAAAGCACCTCTAGTGCCGCCAATATAACGTATGTCAGGATTGGTGTAATTGATTCCGGCTGTGGTACCATCACCAGCAGCTACAGCCACCCATTGACGGATACCATTTTTAGCCACTTTAGAAAAACCGTCGTTATCTTGATTGGCCATCATAAAATCGTCACCATTTGCGGCTTGGGTAATAGCAATGTCATAAGATTGTGTAATAACCAAACCATTAGATAAATCTTGCCAATTGTTAGACGAAAAACCACCTTTATGCAGCCCGCCGTCATGGGCGTCAACCACTGTTTCGCCATCACTTAAAAAACCAAGGTAATGGTGATCCGGATGAACATAAAAACCGACTCCGGGAGGATCGTTGTAAGGGTTTAATTTCACACTGAAACTTTGCCCGTTATCTGACGACACATAGCCCCTTACTCCTGCAGCTATTATTTTATTTTTATCAGTTGGTGATACTGCCAAGGTCATATTGTAACTTCCCTGCGAATCAAAACCGGCAATACTTGTGGAAGACACCTTATCATTGGCCGTTCCATCCATATTAAAGCGGAATTTAATGAAATTTCCTACATCAACCAAGCCATAAAAATAGTTCGTATCATTGGGGCTTGCGGTGAGTTTCAATTTATTTCTACTATTACCACCGGTTATACTTTGATGTAAAGCAAAATTATTACCACCATCTGTTGACGTGTATAATCCGCCCCAATAATCTGAAACAACTACTTTATTTGCATCATCCGGGTCAAAAACCATACTTATAAAACGGGCAGTATAAGGGCCATAAGGACTATAATCAACATTCGCATTTTGCCAAGTATCTCCACCATCAACCGAGTATTTAATTTGTGTATTGGTCAAAGCAAAGATCTTTTGGGCGTTCCCCGGGGCAAATTTTAATTGATAAATCAATTGATTATCTGCCAGCGAATAAACCAACCCGGTGGCTTGCCAAGTATTGCCGCCATCGGTAGATTTTAAGACACCAATAGAGTTTATACTATGTCCATCGGCATCACCGGTAGCCACATATAAAGTTTGCGTGTTATTGGGGTCAATAAGAATATCTGTTACCCCCATTCCGGTAAACAGATCTCCTTTAGGCGTCCAGGTTTGTCCCCCATCAGTGGTTTTCCATACCCCACCGGCAGCGGCGCCAACATACATAATTTGCTCATTGGTAGGATCAACAGCCACCACATTAACGCGTCCCATACCGGGATAGGCTTGGTAGCCATTCATATTTACATTATGGTCGGGGCCTACCATTGTCCAGTTATTAACACTGCGTCTCTTTGCCTGGAGCTGATTTTGGTTAAGAAGACCTTTGACAAAAGTGTTTTTTGGCAATAATTGTTCAGCATTTGGCAAGCTGCCGTCCTGATTAATACGATCTTCCCATAAATATACCCATCTTTCAAATTGTTTATATGCTTTTTCAATTTTATGGATCCACTTGCCTTGCAAACGCAAAGTTTTAAAATAATTTCTTTGAGATTTAACTACCTCAAAAAAATTATTATGGTATTGAAAAACAGCTTTTTTATAATCAATTTGAGCTTTTAAACCCCAATTGAAAACAAAAAAACTTACAATAATTAATAATTTTAATTTCACAATAAATTCTTTTTTTATATTACAATAATAATTTTTTTAAATTATTTTTTCTTATCAAAATATTTTTCACCAATAATACATACTTCGTCATACCAATCTTGACCAAATTTTCTGATCAATGGTTCTTTTAAAAATTTATATAAGGGCACCTTTAGGCTTTGGCCCAGTGCACAAGCACTGCTGCAAATATCCCACTGGTGATAATTTAGGGTTTGAAATTCTGGAAATTCCTTAACTCTAACCGGATAAAGGTGACAAGAGACAGGTTTGGGCCAATTTATTTTTTTTTCGCGATAAGCTTTTTCTATGCCACATAAATAAGTCCCATTTTCTGCTTTGGTGACATAAGCACACTCGCGACCGTTAATCAAAGGCGTCGTTAAATCCCCATCCATATCCAGTACATATTTGCCTTGTTGCTCAATGGCTTCTATGCCTTCGGGTGTTAAATATTCTTTAATTATAGGATAAATGCGCTCTAATATTTCTTTTTCAGCTTCTTCTAACGGGGCACCGGAATCGCCTTCAACACAACAAATTCCTTTACAATCGGCTAAATTGCATACAAATTCTTCTTCAAATAAATCATCTGAAATGATGGTTTTTCCAACTTGAAACATACGGTAATTTTTTAATAGATAATTTTCTAAAGATAAACTACAAAATTGAGATATACTCGGACAGCAATTTTTCAATAGCTTTCTTAACCGTTTTATGCTTACCTATAAAATTATTAGTCATTATAGAAAAACTATAAAAATGGCCAGACTTGGCTTTGAAAATACCGGTATAGTTTTGCACTTTACTTACCGAACCACTTTTAAGCCATACTTGTGATTGCGATGGGTTGTTTTTCAAGAAATATTTGGCATACCCATCTACCCCGGCATGTGGCAGGATGTCCAAAACCGTTTTCATACCCATTTTACTTTTCATCAGTTTTAAAAAAGCGGTCATTTGTGCCGGTTGCACCAAATTATCAGGCGCCAATCCGCTACCATCTTCAATATCGGCCTTTTGAAAACCATAGGACGAAAAAAATTGATGAATTGCTTTTTTATCCAAATAACCTTTTGCAGGTGTATCTCCTTGAATTAAAAGCCAAGCCAATGCTTCACTAAAATGATTTATACTGTAATCGTTGGTATATTTTACCAAATCGATTAAAGGCTTGGAATAATGAGACCAAAGCGGTTTAAAATCTGACGGCAGAGCATAGCTAACCGCTATATTTTTTACTTCTATATGATTTGCAAGTAATTCCTGTTTAAACAATTTTAAAAAAGACAAGGGTGGATTTGGCATTCCTCCTTTGACACGAAAAGCTTCTTTGCCGGCCGGGATTGTTCCCAAAATAAAGCGTGTTGTATCAAAAGGGGCTGCATGTATATACGCTTCATCATCAGAACCGGGCTCAGCCGTCAAGACTTTATTAATGTAAGTGATACCCGGCACTACCGGTTCTGTTTTAATCAGGCGGGTAGGTTCTCCAACCTGATGACCCGATTTTAAAAACAAATCCAAGCGGTTGTCATTAAAATTAAAATCCCAAGCGCCGGTCCCGTAATAATTACCTATATCTTCTACCGGCCAAGACCCGGCAGCCGGATAACGCCAGCCATTGCAAGCCATTATTATACGTCCGTTAATGGTTTTAATCCCGGAATTGCGCAATTTAGATACCATTTGCGCCATCAATTGGTGGTAATCTTCTTTCATACGCTTTGACCCAAAACTCGGATCACCTGAGGTTTTAATGATTAAATCGCCAAACAATATTTTATTGACAATTTTTCCCGAATAGCCTAATTCGGTTTTATAACGATAGTCCTTTCCCAATTGATCAATAGCGGCAAAGGTATAAAGCAACTTTAAGTTAGAAGCCGGCACAAAATTTTGCTTGGCATGCCATTGAAATACTTCTTGACCATTTTGAAGATCCCGGATGGAAATACCGATGTGCGCTTGTTTTAAAGCCGGTGTTTTTTTAAAAGCCGACAAGGCCTTAGTTAAAGCCGGCTTATCAGCTTGTGCATCAATTTTAAAAGAAAAAAATAAAACTGTTAAAAATATCAATAACTTTCTCATAATAAATAGGTTTACTCAAATTTATTGGCTAATTGGCCGCAAGCGGCATCAATATCTTGTCCTTTACTACGGCGCAAAGTGGCTACAATACCGGCTTTGTTTAAGGCAGCTTTATAAGCTTCCAAAACAGCATCGTCAGCTTGCTGAAAACGGTCTGTATCGTCAATAGGATTATATTCGATCAAATTAACTTTGGAAGGGACTTTCTTAGCAAAATCCACTAAAGCCTTTATGGATTTTTCATCATCATTAATGCCTTTAAAAACCAAATATTCAAAGGTAATTTTACGTTTTGTTTTTTGATACCAATACTGTAAAGCCGATAAAAGTTCCTTCAAACCACCTTGACGTTTATTAACGGGCATAATTTGTGTACGAATCTCATCTATAGCCGAATGCAAAGAGACTGCCAATCCCACTTTAGCATTTTCATCGGCCATTCTGCGAATATTTTTGGTTATCCCCGAGGTAGAGATAGTGATACGTCTGGCAGCCATACCTAAAGCTTTTTCGGAGGTAATTTTTTCGACCGCCTGCATAACATTGTCATAGTTTAACAAAGGCTCTCCCATTCCCATAAACACAATATTGGTCAATGGATGTCCATAAAATTCACGGCTCTGTTTATCGGCTTCTACAACTTGATCCACAATTTCGTCCGGTGTCAAATTACGCATGCGTTTAAGGCGGGCTGTAGCACAAAATTTACAATCGAGTGAGCAACCTACTTGTGAAGAAACACAGGCTGTTGTTCTTTTTTTAGCAGGAATCAAAACCGACTCTACAACCAGATCATCTTTTAGTCCCACGGCATTTTTTATAGTCCCGTCGGTACTGCGTTGAAATTTTCTAATTTTAATATGCGGAATACTGAAATGCTGGTCTAAAAAAGCACGCAAATCTTTTGATAAGTTTGTCATTTCATCAAAATTACGGGCATTTTTTTTCCAAAGCCATTCATAAACCTGTTTAGCACGATAGGTTTTTTCACCGTTTTGTACAAAAAAACGGGTCAATTCTTCTAAATTAAAACTTCTGATATTAGGTTTGTTATGCATATTACAAAGGTATGATATATTTACTAATTTTGACCGGTTTGCTTTATCATAATAAATTTTCTTTATAGACCAATAAGAAAAAAATTGGCATAAAAACTTTACATTTCTTCTTAAATGAATTATATTTGTTTAGAAACATTAAAAATTAGAATTATGAGTTTTAAATTACCGGAATTACCTTACGCATATGACGCCTTAGAACCTTATATAGATGAAGCAACCATGCGCGTCCATCATTTAGGTCACCATCAAGGCTATACCAATGGCTTAAATGCTGCCATTGAAGGAACATGTTACGAAAATAAAAGTATAGAAGAAATTTTAAAAGACATTCATATTAATGATACTGCCATTCGAAATAACGGTGGTGGCTATTGGAATCACATTCTTTATTGGCAAATTATGTCGCCTAATGGTGGTGGTGAACCCAAAGGTGAATTGGCCGAAGCTATTAAGCGTGACTTTGGTTCTTTTGAAAATTTTAAAGAACAATGGGCCAAAGCCGGTGCTGCCCGCTTTGGTAGTGGTTGGGTTTGGTTGTTGTGCAATCATGGAAAATTAAGTATTTGTCACACGCCTAATCAAGATAATCCTTTGATGAAATTTGTAGATTGTAAGGGAAAAGTTGTTTTAGGCATGGATGTTTGGGAACATGCTTATTATTTGAAACATCAAAATAAAAGAGGCGCTTATATCAATGATTTCTTTAATGTAATCAATTGGGACGAAGTAGCCAGAAGATATGCCGATTGCGTTAAGTAACATCGGTCTTTTTTCATAATAATTGGGGAACCTGAGCTTGAATAACAAGTTCAGGTTTTTTTATGGTTTAATTTTAGTTAAATTTTCAAAATGGTAAGAGTTAAAATGTTTATAATAATGCATCATTTTTTGGTAATCTTCATTTCTTGTAAAATAAGACGGTTTGAATTTAAATTGTTCCACCGGCAAAATTTGAAAATGCCATTTTGATGCTTTTTTAAATTTATAAACCCATAGTGGATGAACTTTGATGTTTTTTATCACAAGTTTGTCAGCTGCATTAGGTACAAATGTGAGTTCGAGCATTATGCTTCCATCACGAGGGAAACTGCGCTGATTGCTGATAAAATTGCCTAATGAAAATGCAGTAAAATTACCGTTTATCTTATTATAAGTAACATCTTGTATGACATGCGGATGTGCCCCTATGATATAATGGACACCATTTTGATGTAAAAAATTGACTAAGTCTTTTTGTCTTTTATTCGGATGGTTTTGATATTGTTCGCCCCAATGCAAAAAAACAAGGAGCAAATCAGGCTTAAGGCTGCGTGCTTTCTTCAAATCATTTTTTATCTTTACTTTATTTATAATGTTTACCTTAGCTGGTGAGGGAACAGGTAAGCCATTAGTACCATACGTATAGTTTAAGACCATAATACGCCGGTTATTTTTTTTCAAAATAAGCGGATTCTTTTGTGCTTTGTCCTGTCCGTTTTTAAAAGTTCCGGTATGAGAAATATTTAGACTATCCAAAATTTCGATCGTTTTAGTGATGCCTTTTCGTCCTTTATCACAACTATGATTGTTAGCCGTACACAGGACATTAATGCCTGCACGTTGACAAGCAGTTGCCAGAGCAGCCGGTGCACTAAATTGCGGATAACCATGATAAGGTTTGACGCCCAAAGTTGTTTCTAAATTAGCCAAAACAAAATCAGCTGACTTAAAGTAAGCTTGGATATAAAAAAAATTTTCATCATAATTAAATTGCCCATTAGGTTGTTTTGCAGCACGTAGCTGTGGGCCATGACTCATAATATCACCTACAAAAATCAGTGTTAAAGAATCATTTGGAACACTTTGGGCATAGAGCCTAAAAGCCAAAAGCAACAATAAAATGCTATAAGTTTTATGCATAGCTTTAATAAAAATTAAAAATACAAATAAAAACAGAAATTAGGTAGTTTTTTTATCTTTGTAAAAATTTGAAAATAAAAAACATATGTGGAATAAAAACTTAGACCATTCGCAAAAGAAAAGTCATTATGTTGCTATAGTGGGTGGAAGTGTTTCAGGTTCTGAAGCCGCTTCCTTATTGGCAGATAAAGGGGTTAGAGTTGTTGTATTAGACCAAAACACCTTGCCATATGGAAAATTGGAAGACGGATTGCCCAAGTGGCACCATAATTTAAGAGACAAACAAGAAGCAGAAATTGATAAAAAACTTGACCAAAATCTTGTCCGGTTTATTCCAAATGTTAAAGTAGGAAAAGATATTTCTTTTAAAGATTTGGTTAATTTAGGTTTTACAGCTGTTATTTTGGCCAATGGTGCATGGAAAGACCGCCCACTACCGGTCCCCGGTATTGAAAAATTTAGAGACAAACAATTAATTTACCAAAATGACCTTTTAAAATGGTATAACCATTACCATGAGCCTGACTACAAAGGCAAACAATATGATATAAAAGATGGGGTCGTGGTCATAGGTGGCGGATTAGCCTCATTAGATGTGATGAAAATTGTAATGATGGAATTGGTCGAAAAAGCACTCAAAGAAAAATTAGGTAAAGATATTGTCGTGGATCAATTTGAAATGGAAAAAAAAGGTATCGATAAGTATTTGGAACAATTTGGCTTGAAATATGAAGACTTAGGACTAAAAGGCGCTACATTGGTGTACCGGCGTCAAGCTAAATACATGCCGCTAAAACAACCGCAAGGCGGCACCCCAGAAGCTAAAGAAAAAGCCCAAATCGTGTCCCAACGTATCTTAGACAACTATCAAAAGAAATTCCATTTTAATTTTATTCCTGAAGCAACACCGGTAGGTTTTATTGAAGAAGATGGCAAATTAAAAGGTTTAATTCTACAAAAATATAAAACAACCGAGGATGGAAAATTAATCCCGATTGAAGGAGAAACATTTCCAATTTATACCGAACAAGTCATCTCATCAATTGGTAGTATTCCGGAAAAGATTGATGGGATACCCTATGAAGGCGACCGGATTAAAACGGAGGGAGATGAAGAAATTTCACGTATATCAGGTTATCAAAATGTTTTTGCTATAGGTAACGCTGTTACAGGAAAAGGCAACATAAAAACAGCCAAAGAGCATGGATCGATGGTTACCAAAAAACTTTTGGATGAGTATTTGGATAAAAACACCCAAGCTTTTGATATGGAATTGGAGGCTTATAACAAAGAAGTCCGAAGAAAAACCGACAGTAAAATCGGGAAAATTTTTAAAGAATTATTTGATAAAGAACTTCCCGATGATGCTACGGTCGATCATATTTGGGAAGTCAGTAAAGAATACCAGGACAAGGTCGGTTATAAAGATTACAAGTCTTGGGTTGAAGCACACAAACCTGTCAGATATGAAGATATTATAGCCCGAAAGAAAAAAGAAGCTGAATCTAAAGCTGAATAAATTTTAATATTTGAATACCATAATCACAAAAAAGCTACTCCGATGAGTAGCTTTTTTGTATGCTATAAATTAAATTTTAATAAACAAGTTATTTATTGTCTAAAACACTACCTTTTTTAGTGGAATAGTTTACTTTAAGTGCATTTACTTTACGCAGTTCTTCTTTAATATCGGTTATTATACCCATACCTACGTCTTCGTCTGCCTTAATAGAAGTTATCATTAAAGGTTTTTCTTCTTCTCGTTTAGCTGCCTTTTCTTTCAAAACAAAAGGACCAACTTCACTAACATCAGCAAAGGCATCATTAAGTTGAATACGTGGCTCATCACCAAATTTTGCTCTGTATTTGGGAATAGGTTTACCTACATAAATAAAAGAAACCAAACCTTTCTTTTCGATTTTCTTCACTTGGTCAGCAGAAGGCAAACGTACCATCACTTTCTTTTCGCCATTTTCCCGCATAACGGTGGCCACCATAAAAAAGAATAACAGCATAAAAACGATATCCGGTAGCGAAGCGGTCGAAATGGCCGGTGTTCCACTATCTTTTTTCTTTGAAAATTTACCCATAACTTATCTTTTTGGTGTTGATTCTGCGATTTTTTGAGGATAAGCCTCTTTAACCGCTTTTTGCTCTTCTTCTGTTAATTTGTCAAATGGCTTACCATATTTTTGGCGGGCATAACGATTTCTTATTTCGTTATAAGCCGCAATAAGCTCGTTATAAACAGAAATGTATTTCTTATAAGATGTTTCGCGCGAATGTTTGATGCTGATAACAGCTTTTTGCGGACTATCTGACGATTTTGGATCCTTGCCGTTATTTGTGATAAAATCAATCGCTATTTTTTTGACATCTTTAACATCTGCCGGTTCTTCTTCGATCAACATTTGGTCTTGTCCGTTAATGACAATTTCCAACACGTTTTTCTTTTTAACGACCGGTGGTTTCTCGGTTTGCTCGGTATCCGGCGGCGGTAATTTCCTTCTTATACCATAGTTACTTTCCATAGTGGTCGTAACCAAGAAGAAAATCAATAGCAAAAATGCTATATCGGCCATAGATCCGGCATTTATTTCTTGTAATTTTCTTTTAGCCATTGTTAATTTTTTAAATTAATTTCCCGTTAGTTATTCAGCATCTTCTTCATACTCTTCTTCAGAAGCGCCGGAACTGCTGCCACTGCCCAAGACAGATAAAACAGGAGAAAATAACATTAACAATACAGCAATTGTACCTAATATATAAAAAGTATATAAGCCTGTATCTACCCAATTAGAGGTAGTCGCATCGACATTAATATTGGGATAATAATGAACAGGTTGATTAGACGCTAAGACATATTTTGAAAAAGCGACAATACCCAAAAATATGACGGTAACAAACACTGTTTGTTTTAATTTTTCGGGGTGTGAAAGCAAATCTTTCAACCATACCCAAACAGATGCAATAACGGCAAATGCCAACACCAAATAGGTAAAATTGAGCATGGCATCAATAGCACGGTCTGCATTATCGGGGTCTTTCATAATCATGATGAAAAGCACCAAGCCAATAATGGCTATAGCTCCCACAATGATTTTGGTGATGAGTGTTAAAGTTTTATTTTCCATTTGTAAAATTCTTATTTTTTATTGTGACTATATTTTACCAACAAATCGACCAATGAAATAGAAGCATCTTCCATTTTATTAACGATGCTGTCGATTTTTGCAATGATAAAATTATAGAAAACTTGTAAGATGATAGCCACAATCAAACCAAACACAGTTGTTAATAAAGCTACTTTAATACCACCTGCGACCAAAGAAGGTTGCATATCGCCGGCTGCTTCAATTTTATCAAAGGCTTGAATCATCCCGATTACAGTTCCCATAAATCCGAACATGGGTGCTACGGCAATAAATAAAGCTAACCAAGACACATTTTTTTCTAATTGTCCTACTTGCACATTACCATAAGAAACGACTGCTTTTTCGGCTGCATCAACGCCTTCGTCCATTCGCTCTAAACCTTCATAAAAAATAGCGGCAATAGGACCTTTTTTATTTCTTAATAATTCTTTTGCTTCTTCAACACCACCTTCATCTAAAGCTTGTTCTACTTCTTCTAACAATTTATCGGTATTCGTATCAGCAAAAGATAAATATATAATTCTTTCAATAGCGACAGCCAAACCTAAAATTAAAGTTAAAAGTACAATACCCATAAAAGCAGGACCACCTTCTACAAAACGTTTTTTTAATTCTTGGTGAAAGGAAGTAGTAGCTTGACCATCATCCGCTTTTTTAGTTTTTTCTACTTTTTTCTCAGTTTGCGCTTTGGTTTCTTGCGCCTGAATGTTAGTTGTTACAAAAAATAACATTCCTACAATAGCTAGGATCGTAAATACTTTTTTCATATCGATTTTAATTTAATAGTGATTTAACTTTTCTTTTTTTATTATTGATTATTCTTTACTATATAAAGCGGAGAGAGAGGGATTCGAACCCTCGGTACGCTTGTGGCGCACACACGCTTTCCAGGCGTGCACCTTCGGCCTCTCGGTCATCTCTCCAGCGGCACAAATATAATTTGTTTTGCTGGAAAGACCAAATTTCGTTTTTTTATTTAATCTCTAACGAAAAATAGTAGCAATTTTATATATGTCTAGTCTAAAATTACATTAAATTTAAAATAATGCCGTTTTTTTTATGATTATTTTAATCAGTCTTGTTTTATTACAAACTCATTTCGCCTCGTAAAGGCCTTTCAAAAGCATTTTTTAGGGCTTTGTGGGTCAATTTTTTACCCAATAAATACATCATTTTAGTCAAAGCAGCTTCTGTGGTTAGATCTTTACCATTAAATACACCCAAATCCATTAATCGGCGGCCGGTCTCATATTTATATGGCGCAATCCGTCCATATTGACATTGCGTTATATTTATAAGGTATATCCCCTTATCAATAGCCGATTGAAGAGCAGACAAAAACCAATCTTCGGTAAAGGCATTTCCCGACCCATAGGTTTCCAAAATCAAGGCTTTTAAACCGGGTATATTTATAATATGTAAAAGTTCTGTTTCTGTCAAGGCCGGATGTAAACGTAACACCATCACATCAGACACAAGCTTGTCGTGAATATGAAAAATACCATCGGGAACAGGCAAAATCCTTTCTTTAAAAAAATTTAATTCAACACCCGATTGCGCCAAAGGTAAATAATTGGGCGAATGAAAGGCATTGAAATGTTCTGCACTGGCTTTTATGGTACGGTTGCCACGTAACAATTTAAATTCGAAATAAATACCTACCTCAGGCACCATAGGTTGGTCACCCTCATAACTCCCAGCAATTTGAATAGAAGTAATAATATTTTCTTTGGCATCGGTACGCAAATCACCAATGGGTAATTGTGAACCGGTTAAAATAACAGGTTTAGACAAATTTTCGAGCATAAAACTTAATGCCGATGCCGTATATGCCATGGTATCGGAGCCATGCAGAATAACGAATCCGTCATAACAATCATAATTATCATATACCATTTGACTGAGCTTGATCCAATGTGCCGGCCTTAAATTTGATGAATCAATAGGCTGATCAAATGAAATGGTATCGATTTGTTTATCAATCAATCTTAATTCGGGAATTTGTTCCATTAATCTTGAAAAATCAAAAGGAACCAAAACACCCGTTTGACTATCTTTACGCATCCCGATGGTGCCACCGGTATATATCATTAAAATTTTATTACTAACCATATCAAAATTTTTGTAAAAATATGAATATTCGCAAGAAAAACAGGCTTATTAAAAATCTTTTTAAAGTTTAAAAGTTATGCTTGACTGTGTGTCAAACTTCTTTATTTTTTTATTAAATTTGTTTTTACGAAAAAGTTCTCCATGAGTTTAGAAACCTATATTTCCGATTTATTGTATCGTTATGATTTAGTGATCATTCCGGGATTTGGGGCCATAATTGGTCGCAAACGTCCGGCACGTTATGTGGCTGAAAATTATACTTTCTTACCGCCACATAAAGATTTAAGTTTTAATCCGCAATTAAAAGAAAACGATGGTTTATTAACCAATTATATAGCTGAAATGTCCGGAATTTCTTATGGTGAAGCACTGGCTTATATTGAAAAAGAAGTTGAAAAATGGCAAGAAGTTCTAAAAAAGGATAAACGTTTAAGATTAGAAAATATCGGCATTTTTAATCGCATCAACGAAGAACAACTGATATTTTTACCGCTTACAACCAAAAATTATTTGGCTTCTGCCTATGGTCTTATCTCATTCAGACGCAAACCGGCCGGCAAAAAAACAATTGAAAAAAATATTCATTCCGTAACATCTGTAACTGAAAAAACAAAGACTGTCAAGCTTAAGTCTAAAGAAAACAATGATTTCAAAGTTTGGCAATACGCAGCGGTTTTAGTGGTTGGTTTAGGTTTATTTACCACCGGTGTCAGCTGGTTAAAATCACAAAACAGCGTGGAGGAGCCGACCTTCCAAAAAGCTACTTTTGTGCTAAAAAAAGATTTTCCGGCTATCAAAATTGTTAAAAATGCACCGGTAAAAACGACTGCGCAAAAAAAATATTTTATTATTACCGGCGCTTTCCGCGATAAAACCAATGCCGAAAAAAAACGTTTACAATTAATAAAAACAGGCTTTCCGGCCAAAATAATCGGTCAAAACCAATATGGTTTATGGATGGTGGCATCACACTCATTTGACTCTGATGTTAAAGCGCACGAAGTCTTGACTAAACTAAAGGAACAAATGCCCGGCGCATGGGTATTAGAAAAAAAATAATTTTGATGAAATACATTTATATCCTGCTCATTATAAGCCTTATAATGGGCAGTTTTTATTTATGGGATGCTTCAAAAAGATATGAAGACATTGCCATTTGTCCATCGACAAAAGAAATAGAAGCTTTTTCGCGTAACCCAAATAATGAAACCCGCCAAGCGATTTACCAAAAATTCCTTTACGATGACAATTTTAACTTTCCACGCAAAAAGGTGCATGCCATAAAGGTGATTAAAAACCGGGTATTGACCGGTCGGTTATTTAGTCATTACCTCACAAAAGAAAAAATTAAAGACTTGATTAATTTTTTAAACCAACCGGACAATTTTACTTGGCAAGAGGTTGATATGCGTCATGCGGATAGCAAATATATTTTAATTTTTTATGATAAACAACACCGTAAAATCGGTAAATTGTGGTTTGATCCGGCACACCGGCAAATATTAGCAGTTCCTTTTTCGCCCCATATGAAGTTTGGTCATTTAAAACGGGATAAAGCAGCGTGGCTACTGAAATTTCTTAAAAATAATTAAGCCAACCGGTACAATTTAGTCGATAAAATCCGAAAAAGAAGCAGATAGTCTTTAATCAAATTAAAGATTTGTATCCGTTCCGGTTCTTCTACAGGCTGTTTCAATTGTTCTTTTTGTTCATTAATGAGATCTTGGATAAGCAGGCGCCTCAAATTTAATAAAACATCCATCACATGCCAGCCCAACGTATCTTCTTTAGACTTGACTTCAATTTGTCTGTCTTTCCAATTGGCTAAGCGATATTTTTCTTCCTCCATCAAAATATCGGATATAAGCTTGGCTTCAACTTCAGTTAATTCAGGCATTAGTTTGACAGTATCTATAACTTCTCCCTGCATTAATTTATGCGTAAGTAAATTAAATAAATGCTGAAAAATATCATTCGAAAATTCTAACTCATCATCTTGCAAATACTTATATATTAATTCTGCAACTTGCGACCGGCGTGTCAATTTTTCTAAAACCGGATCGGAATTATCTTCGGGAATTTCTTTCAGTTCCCATTCATCTACCTCAATCTCGCGATGACCATACAACAAAAGAAGTTTTATGATTTCACGCTCCAATATTTCACGGCGACTGATAACAGGGTTTTCAAGCAGATTTTTTTCAACAGGCTTTAAGCCCTCTTTTTTACGTTGCCTTAAGGCTTCTTTATCAGCACGATTTTGGGCTGTTTTTAAAATGATTGCTAATTCTTTAAAAAGAACTTCTTCTGAAATACCCATTATGCGGGCCACTTCTTTTATATAAATTTCCTGCTGAATAGCATTGGGAATTTTGGCAATACTTTGCACAATATTCCGAACCAATTCTCCTTTTTTCAAAGGATCATTTTGCGCATCATTTTGTAAGAGCAAGGCTTTAAAATTAATGAAATCCTGCGTATTATCGACTATATATTTTTGCAAATCACCGGCAGAAAGTTTTTTACTGAAACTATCCGGATCTTCGCCATTGGGCAAAAGCAGCACCTTAACCTGCATGCCTTGTGCCAGAATCATATCAATACCGCGCAAAGCTGCACTTATACCGGCTCTATCGCCGTCAAAAACCACCAGGATATTAGGTGTCAAACGTTTAATTAGCTGTATTTGCTCTATGGTTAAGGCTGTTCCCGAAGAGGCAACCGTATTGGTAATACCAGCCTGATGCAAAGCCATGACATCGGTATAACCTTCGACCAAAATACATTGATTTTGCTTGACAATGCTTTGTTTGGCCTGAAAAATACCGTATAATATTTTGCTTTTATGGTATATTTCGTTTTCGGGCGAATTGATATATTTAGCTGTCTTTAAACTGCTGTTTAGTATTCGCCCACCAAACCCCAAAACACGACCGCTCAAACTATGAATCGGGAACATAATCCGACCGCGGAAACGGTCAATCAAACGCTTATTCCGTTCGATGGAGATACCAGCTTTAATCAAATAATCTTTTTTAAAGCCTTTTGCTAAGGCTGCTTGTGTAAGGGCATCTGGTTTATCGGGTGAAAATCCGGTTTCAAACTTTTGTAAAATTTCTTCTCTAAACCCCCGTTCCTTGAAATAATTTAAACCGACTGAACGACCAAAAGAGGTCTCAAACAACTGTTTTTTAAACCAGTTTTTAGCAAATTCCAATACCAAAAACAGACTTTCACGTTCGGTTTGTTTTTGTCGCTCTTCGAGGCTTAGTTCAGCCTCTTCAATTTCAATATTATAACGTTTGGCCAACCAGCGTAGGGCTTCAGGGTATGTCATGCGTTCGTGTTCCATTAAAAAAGAAACAACATTTCCCCCTTTGCCCGAGCTAAAATCTTTCCATATTTGTTTGGAAGGCGAAACCATAAAGGACGGACTTTTTTCATCGTTAAACGGGCTATAACCTTTAAGGTTGCTACCGGCACGTTTAAGATTGACAAAATCACCCACTACTTCTTCGACCCGGGCCGTGTCAAAAATTTTTTCTATGGTTTCACGTTTAATCATATAGGAGGTAAAAATGAGCAAAAATCAAAAGGTGACGAAAATTATTTTTTTCGTTCTATGACGTAATTTACCATCAATTTTAAGCTTTCTTTGGCCGGATTGTCCGGATACTTTTCTAAAATTTGCAAGGCTTCCTGTTGATATGCTTTCATTTTATTAATGGTGTACTCAATGCCACCATGCGATTTGACAAATTGAATCAATTCCTTGACTTTCTTTTTGTCTTTATGATGCTTTTTGACAATATTTATAATCCATTTTTTGGTTTTGTCATCAACGGTGTTTAGGGTATAAATCAAGGGCAAGGTCATTTTTTGTTCTTTAATATCAATTCCGGTTGGTTTACCGATGCTATCTTCGGTATAATCAAACAAATCATCTTTGATTTGAAAAGCCATTCCTACCAATTCGCCAAAACGGTGCATCTCGTTAACGGTTTCTTTATCGCTGTCCACCGAAGCCGCCCCCATAGCCGTACAAGCCGCAATTAAAGTCGCTGTTTTTTGACGTATTATTTCATAATAAACCTCTTCCGTGATATCCAATTTACGAGCTTTCTCAATTTGCAGTAATTCACCTTCACTCATTTCTTTTACGGCAACCGAGATAATGCGCAAAAGATCAAAATCGCCATGATCGATAGACAACAGCAGCCCACGTGAAAGCAAAAAGTCCCCAACCAAAACAGCAATCTTATTCTTCCATAAAGCATTGATTGAGAAAAAACCCCTTCTGTAGTCACTTTCATCTACCACATCATCATGCACCAAGGTGGCGGTATGAATTAATTCTACCACACCGGCTCCCCTGTAGGTTCGTTCTTTGACCTGCCCTTTAAGCATTTTGGCAGTCAAAAATATAAACATCGGCCGCATTTGTTTTCCCTTACGCGAAGCAATAAAAGCCGTAATCCGGTTGAGTAAGACAACTTTGGTTTGCATAGACGCTCTGAATTTTTTTTCAAAAAGCGTCATTTCTTGAATTATCGGTGCTTTTATTTTTTCAACAATCTTCACAATATCGTGTTATAGGCATTTAAATTCGGTTTATTTTTGAGAGGGTTTATTTTTCAAAGCATTCCAACCTTGTGCTTTTAAAGCTATTTTTTGGTTGTCTTGTGTTATCAAAAAATCACCGGGTTCTTCGGTTATATGGCCAATGACGGCAAATTCTTTACGATATTGAATTTTTTCATAGTCTTTTTGACTAATCGTAAACAACAATTCATAATCCTCTCCACCGTTTAAAGCAGCAGTCAGTTCACTTATGTTAAATTCTTCTGCGGTTAAAACGGTTTGTGGGTCGATAGGGATTTTTTCGGCATAAATTTGCGCTCCTACACCCGACTGATGGGTTATGTGCATTATTTCGGAGGACAAGCCGTCAGAAATATCAATCATAGCGGTAGGTAAAACTTTCAACTCATCTAAAATTTTGATGACATCTTTTCGTGCTTCGGGTTTCAGTTGACGTTCGACCACATAGGCATAAGGGCTTAGGTCTGGTTGGTGTTGTGGATTGACCTTAAAAACTTCATTTTCACGTTGCAAAACTAACAAGCCCATGTAAGCCGCCCCCAAATCGCCTGTCACCACAATCAAATCGTTTGGTTTGGCACCTGACCGGTACACTTCTTTGCCTTTTGGAACCACACCTAAAGCTGTTGGTGCCAAAATGAGACCTGAGCGGGATGAAGTAGTGTCACCACCAACTAAATCTACATCATATATCCTACAAGCTAATTTTATCCCCTCATAAATTTCTTCAATGGCTTCCAAGGGAAAACGGTTTGAAACAGCCAAACCATTCAAAAGTTGAGTGGCCATCCCATTCATGGCATATATATCGGAAAAATTGACCACTGCGGCTTTATAACCTAAATGTTTTAAAGGGAAATAAGCCAGATCAAAATGCACCCCTTCTACCAGTAAATCGGTCGAAGCCAAAGCCAATTTATCTTGATAGGACATCACGGCTGCATCGTCACCCACGCCTTTGACAGTCGATGGGTTTTTCAGGCTGACGTCTTTGGTTATGGCTTCTATTAAACCAAATTCGCCCAATTTACTTAAATCAGTTTTAGCCGGATTTTTATCTTGTAACATATAATGTAATTTATTTTTTTAATTTTAAATATAGCAATTCTTTTTCATATTGTATAACGGCTTTTGACAGATGCAAAATATCTGCACCAATTATGCCATCGACCTGTATGTCAAATACTGACAAAGCTTGATTGATGTGAGACAAATCCATGACGACCACTTGCATTTTTTTATGACGCCACTCCCCTATTTTCATTTTATTTTTTTTAGCCAATTGAATATCAATTTCAGTTGTACCTGCCCCGGTTGCTTTATGGTCAGTCTCTTTGACCTTTAGTTTAAAATAAGGTACTTTTTCTTGACTAATACAAGTCGTTGAAGCGCCTGTATCTAAGATAAAATTACCTTTTTTGCCATTGAGTTTGGCTTTGATCAAATGATGACCCGAAGGCAAAGTTTTTAATTTTACGGGAAAATAATCTTGTGCTTTTAAAAAGCTTTTTAAGGAAGGCTTATTCAATTTCTTCATCCTTAATTTGCGTTGTTTTAATCGGGTTGATAACAGCCTGCTTAAAGCCTTCTTGTAATTTATTCATTTTTTCAATCACATGATTAGGATCTTTTAAAAAATACATATCCTTTAAATAGTTCATATCTTTGTACAATACCCATGTGCGTCCTTCGGCATCTTTATAAATGAGTGCTTTCATAGGCAACTCAATGCCAACTTCGGGATTTTCTTGCATCAAATACCCCCCCATTTTAGGGTTACCGAATACCATCAAATAAACCGGTCTTAATTCAACATTGGCATTTTTTGCCGCTGTTTGATGATCGACAATGTGCGGATAAAACATCCCTTGCTCTTCTAAATAAGATTTTAGTTGTTGATAGGTTTTTTTTGGACCATAGTCACTACGGAACAAAACAAATTTTGTTTTACTATGATCGGCTTGACGTTGCACTGTTTCAACTTTGGGTTGTGTCTTTTTTGTTGTTTGGTTTTCTTTTTTAGCTGTTTTGTTACAAGCACTTATTAAAAATATAATGCTTAATACCAAAGTAAGTTTTTTCATCATCATTTTTGTTTTTTATTACGGGTTAACATGCGTTTTATTTCATTTAATTTCATCAAAGCTTCAACCGGCGTTAGATTGTCAATATCGGTATCTAAAATTTCTTCTTTAATTTCTTCGAGTAAAGGATCATCCAATTGGAAAAAACTGAGTTGCATTCCTTTATGAGAAGTATTTAAGTTTTCCTTAACTTGTTCCTTTTGTTTGGCGGCTTCCAGTTGGGCTAATATTTTTTTGGCCTTATTGATAACACGCAAAGGCATACCGGCTAATTTGGCAACATGTATACCAAAACTGTGTTCGCTGCCACCCGGCACTAATTTACGCACAAAAATAATATGATTATCGACTTCTTTGATTGCGACATTAAAGTTTTTTATCCGTTCGAAGGATTTTGCCATATCATTCAACTCATGGTAATGCGTCGCAAACAAAGTTTTGGGTCTGGCCGGATGTTCGTGCAGATATTCTGCAATAGCCCAAGCAATAGAGATGCCATCATAAGTACTGGTGCCACGTCCTATTTCATCTAACAAGACAAGACTTCGAGCCGATAGGTTATTCAAAATGCTGGCCGTTTCGTTCATTTCAACCATAAAAGTCGATTCGCCCATTGAAATATTATCAGACGCCCCGACCCGCGTAAAAATTTTGTCTACCAAACCAATACGGGCATATTTGGCCGGCACAAAACTACCCATTTGCGCCAATAAAACAATAAGAGCAGTTTGTCTTAAAATAGCCGATTTACCGGACATATTAGGACCGGTAATCATGATAATTTGTTGACGTTCGCGATCTAAATAAATGTCATTGGGAACATAAGCTTCATCTTCCGGCAACTGTTGTTCAATAACCGGATGTCTGCCCTCTTTAATATCAATATCATAAGATTCATCTATTTCCGGCCGGATATAATTATGTTGAACGGCAACTTCAGCTAATGATTGATAGGTATCAATTTCGCCGGTTGTACGGGCATTGTTTTGAATCGCTTGAATAAAGCCTTGTAACCAAAGAACCAACTCATGAAAAAGTTGTTGTTCTAATATACTGATTTTTTCTTCTGCCCCTAATATTTTAGCTTCGAGTTCTTTTAATTCGGGGGTTATATATCTTTCGGCAGCCGTTAAGGTTTGCTTTCTAATCCAATTTTCAGGAACTTTATTTTTATACGTATGCCGTACTTCCAAGTAATAGCCAAATACATTGTTAAAACCAATTTTAAGAGAATTTATACCGGTATTCACAATTTCCCTTTGAACAATTTCCGACAAAATTTCTTTAGAAGACATTTTTAAATGTCTGAGTTCGTCCAATTCGGCTGATACACCTTCCCTTATAACCCTTCCTTTAGAAACATGAACGGAGGCATTAGCGTCAATGGTTTTTGTGATTTTATCCCGCACATGTGTCATAGCATCGATTTGCGCGGCCATATTTTGCAGCTCCTCATTTTTTTGTTGACCTAACATGGTTTTTATTGGCACCAAGGCCTCAAGCGAATTTAATAATAATAAAATTTCGCGCGGATTGACTTTTCCGGTGGCAATTTTTGAAATAAGACGCTCCAAATCACCTATTTGCTTGAGTTGCGTTTGCAAATCGATACGTAGCAATTGGTTTTGAACCAATTGTGCTATAATATTTAAACGCTTATTAATTTGCAATCTGTCTTTTAAAGGCAAAGCTAACCAACGACGAATATTTCGTCCGCCCATAGGCGTTAGTGTCCGGTCAATTATTGCCAACAAAGTCACTGCGTTGGCATGATGACTGCCGTATAATTCCAAATTGCGAATGGTAAATTTATCCATCCAAACATAAGCATCTTCTTCAATACGGCTAATTTTGTTAATATGCTTCAGGTCATTTTGTTTGACTTCAGCTAAGTAATGCAAAATGGCACCGGCAGCAATCTGTCCTGCCTTTAAATCATCGACGCCAAAACCTTTTAAATTCAGGGTTTGAAAATGATTGGTTAATAATTCGCGGCTATAATCAGGCTGATATACCCACTCATCTTGTTTGAAAGTATAAAAATCTTGGCCAAAGTTCTCCACAAATTTTTGTTGCTGATGTTGTGGATATAAAACTTCAGAAGGCCGAAAATTTTGTAAGAGTTTATCTATATAATCTTTTTGACCTTCACTGACTAAAAATTCGCCGGTTGAAACATCAACAAAAGCAATACCTATTTTCTTTTTATCAAAAAAAACAGAAGCCAAAAAATTATTAGATTTGGCTTCAAGCACATCATCATTTAAGGCGACGCCCGGCGTTATGACTTCCGTCACCCCTCTTTTAACAATTTTTTTTGTCAATTTAGGATCTTCCAACTGATCACAGATAGCTACCCGTAAGCCGGCTTTTACCAACTTGGGCAAATATGTATTTAAAGAATGGTGCGGAAAGCCGGCTAAAGCGGTTTCGGCTGCCGACCCATTACCTCTTTTGGTTTGTACTATCCCTAAAATTTTAGCCGCTTTGATGGCATCATCACCAAAGGTTTCGTAAAAATCACCTACCCTAAACAGTAATAAAGCATCCGGATATTTTGCTTTAATACTGTTGTATTGCTTCATTAAAGGCGTTACTTTTTTAGCCAAAATATTTTTATTTTTAATTGGCTAATTTACGAAAAAGAACGGATTTTCAGAAGAAGGAACTTTAGTTGTCAATGGATTATTTTAAGACCTTTTGTTTTATAAATTTTCAGGTTTCCTTTATCATCACTATAAACCAAAAAGGCTTGCAATTCGGGATGTTTGGCTAAGAATGTTTTGGCGGAATCTATTCCCATAACCATCATAGCTGTCGCATAGCCATCGGCCATGGTACAGTTTGGTGCCACTATGGAAGCGCTGAGTAAATGTCTTTGAACAGGATAGCCTGTTTTAGGATTAAGCGTATGCACATATTTTTTTCCGGTGATAGAATCCACATAAAACTTACGATAATTACCTGAGGTAGCAATTGCCTGATTTACCAAAGCAATTTTTGAAATAATTTTTTGTTTTTTATCGCGTTTTGGATTATCAATAGCCACTAACCAATTTCTATTCTTTAAAGTATTTCGTCCTTTGGCTAACACTTCCCCGCCGATTTCGACAATATAATTGTTAATTCCTTTATTTTCAATCATCTTGCCTACACGATCAATAGCATAGCCTTTGGCAATTGAATTATAGTCGATATATACTTGTGGATAACGTTTTTGCAAAAAATCTTGTTCATCAATATGCAAAAAATCATATCCCACAAATTTTTTAAGAGAATCGACAATGGTCGAATCCGTTTCAATATGGGCTATTTTCTTTTTGGGACCAAATCCCCAAGCGTTAACTAATATCCCAATGGTTGGATCATACAAACCGCCTGTTTCTCGGTAAATCTCTTTTGCTGCTGAATAAACGTCTTTAAATTGTTGATCAACTTTTAAAACTTCTCCTTTATTTATACGGGAAATCAAAGAATTTGACCTATAAGTAGATAATGAAGCATTAATAGCCTCTATCACACTATCGACATCTTTTTTTTGGACTTGTTTGGAGGTTGTTGAAGGAATTATATTGATGTGATATGTGGTTCCCAAAGCTTCTCCTTCGAAATAATGACTATTGGTATTTTTTTTAACTTGACAAGAAAATAATGCTAAGAGAATAAGAATGGAAATTGGTAAAAATTGTTTCATAATCATATCATTAAAAAAGTAGAGACGTTCAAAAACGCCTCTACAAATATAAGTAATCATTCATATATTAACCACCAAAATCATCAAAACGGATATTTTCGGGAGGTACTCCTAAATTCTCGAGCATACCAACTACCGCTTTATTCATCATAGGTGGTCCACAGAAATAGTATTCAATATCTTCAGGCGTTTCGTGTTTGCTTAAGTAATTGTCATACAAGGCTTGGTGTACAAAACCGACAAACCCATCACCCGGACAATCTAAACACTCTTTTACTTTCCAATTGTCTTCCGGACGCGGTTCGGAAAGAACCAAATAGAACTTAAAGTTAGGGAATTCTTTTTCTAATTCTCTAAAATGATCAATGTAAAACAATTCACGTTTTGAACGTCCGCCATACCAATAAGAAACTTTGCGATTTGTTTTGAGGGTTTTGAACAAGTGGAACAAATGCGAACGCATAGGTGCCATACCGGCGCCACCACCGATATAAACCATTTCGGCATCAGAATCTTCATTGATAAAGAACTCACCGTACGGACCGGAAATTTTAACAATATCACCCGGTTTACGCGAGAAAATGTAAGATGATGCAACCCCCGGATTGACATCCATCCAGGTGTTTTTTTCGCGATCCCATGGCGGGGTAGCGATTCGGACATTAAGCATAATACGTCTGCCTTCGGCTGGATAACTGGCCATAGAATAAGCACGGGTAACTTCTTCTTCGTTTTTCATGACCAACGGCCATAAGTTAAATTTATCCCAATCTTCTTTAAACTTATCCGGTTCGCCGGGGTGCTCAATGGGATGTGCCGTAATGTCAATTTCTTTATAAGGTACAACCACTGGCGGAACATCTATTTGTATATAACCACCCGGTTTATAATTGATATCCTCAGGTACTTCTACGACAAATTCTTTGATAAATGAGGCTACATTATAATTGGACACCACTTTGGCATCCCATTTTTTTACCCCAAAGACTTCTTCAGGGACTTCTATTTCCATATCCTCTTTGACCTTAACCTGACAGCCCAAACGCCAACCTTCTTCTTTTTCTTTAAGAGTAAAGTTAGGTTCTTCAGTGGGCAACATATTACCACCACCTTTTAGGACTTTAACTTTACATTGTAAGCAAGTACCGCCTCCACCACAAGCCGATGGTAAAAATATTTTTTCGTTAGACAAGGTACTCAATAATGAAGAGCCCGATTCTACTTCAATTTCTTTTTCACCGTTTATCTTTATTTTGACTTTGCCGCCGGGTAATAATTTTGCTTTTGCCCATAAAAGCAAAGCTACTAAAATTAACACGACCGCTAAAAAAACCACGATACTGGCTATAATAACTTTTATTGTATTTTGATCCATCTTTGAATATTCTTTTTGTTAAATTTTAATTCCCATAAAGGCCATAAATGCGATAGCCATTAAACCGGTTATAATAAAAGTAATGCCTAAACCACGTAAGGGTTTGGGAACATTTGAATAAGAAATCTTTTCTCTGATTGCTGCCAAAAAAACGATAGCCATCAACCAACCAATACCACTACCTAATCCATACACAATTGCTTCTGATACATGGGTAAACTCTTTTTGTTGCATAAATAAGGAGCCACCCAAAATAGCACAGTTTACAGCAATAAGCGGTAAGAAAATTCCCAAAGAGGCATATAAAGCCGGGGCAAAACGTTCGACAAACATTTCAACCAATTGGACCATAGCTGCAATAACAGCAATAAACATGATAAAACTCAAAAAGCTTAAATCGACATCAGCAAATGAAGGATCCAACCATTTTAAAGCGCCCGGTTGTAATAAATATTTATCAATTAAAAAGTTCACCGGCACGGTTATAGCCAAAACAAAAACGACTGCAGCACCCAACCCAACGGCTGTTTTCACCTTTTTGGAAACAGCCAAATACGAACACATGCCCAAGAAAAAGGCAAAAATCATATTTTCTATAAAGATGCTACGTATAAATATATTCCATAATTCCATAATACTCTCTTTTTATTCTTTTTCTGTTAGTTGTGGATATAAACTTCGTTGTACCCAAATATAAATTCCTAAAGTAATCAATGCCATTGCAGGCAATAACATCATTGCATTGTTAACATAACCGGCATCATAAAATGATTGCGGAATTATTTTTTTATCCAATAAAGTACCGGAACCCAATAGTTCGCGGAAAAAAGCAACAATAATCAGCACCAATGCATAACCGGCACCATTACCAATGCCATCTAAAAAGGAGTCAATTGGCTTATTGGCTAATGCAAAGGCTTCCAAACGGCCCATGACAATACAGTTGGTAATAATCAAGCCTACAAAGACCGATAATTGCTTACTGACATCATAAGCAAAGGCTTTTAACAACTGATCAACCAAAATAACCAAGGTAGCAACAATTAACAACTGTACAATAATTCTGATCCGGTTGGGAATATAATTTCTAATTAATGATACAATAAAGTTACTAAAAGCAACCACTACCATAACTGAAATTCCCATTACAATGGCCGGCATTAGTTTGACTGTAATAGCCAATGCAGAACAAATACCTAATATTTGAACGGTAATCGGGTTATTTTCATTTAGGGGATCTACTAATAGATCTTTCCATTTTTTTTTCTTTGCCATAATCTGCTATTTTTTTTGTTCTTTAATTTTTTTGAAAAACGGCACATAATGTTGTAAACGCTCTTTAATCATTCTGGTAACACCATTACTGGTTAAGGTTGCCCCTGAAATAGCATCGACTTCGTGGTCTTCTTTATCTTTGTTTTCAGGATCTTTATTTCCTTTTAAGACGGTTATACCTCTGAAGGTACCATCTTTATCAAAAATTTTCTCTCCGACAAATTGCTTTTCAAACCATTTTTTAGTGATTTCGGCTCCTAAACCGGGGGTTTCACCTTTATGACCGAATTTGACCCCTTTAACGGTATTGGCATCTTCTTCAAGTGCAATGTATCCCCAAATATCATCCCACAGTCCTTTACCATATAAAGGAATCACATAATATTTATGGCCATCCATTTGGGCAATAAAAATAGGAAAGCGTTGTTTGTTAACCGGTTTTTTGACTTCTGCTTTCATGTTTATATCAAAAGCATTCACGCTTTGGTCAACGGTTCCATCGGCTTTGAGCGCATACTGTTTTAGAAAATATTTCTTAAAATATTTTTCAATTGTTTTATAGTTTAATTGTAAACCTTCGGCGGCAGCTTTGCTTATTAAAGCAGTTTCATCCAACCCGATGGTGTACATAATATCACTCATTTTCTCTTGTCTTTTGTTACGCTCTTGAGCCGGTTTTAATACCATCACGGCCACTGCTAACAAAACTGCAGACACAGTTACAATAACGGCTGCAAATAAAATTGTATATAAATTACTATTTCTATCCATAATCTTTAAATATTAAGCCGTTTGTTTTACCAATCTTTTCATTCTTTTTTTAATATTTGCCTGAATGACATAGTAGTCAATCGTCGGAGCAACAACATTCATTAATAAGATGGCTAACATGACACCTTCTGGATAAGCCGGGTTAAAGACACGAATCATAATGGCCAACAGACCGATTAAAAATCCGTATATCCATTTACCTTTACGTGTTTGCGCTGCTGTTACCGGATCAGTTGCCATAAACACAACCCCAAAGGCCAAACCACCCACCAATAAATGCTCCCACCAAGGGAATTGCATTAAGGTATTAGCGCCCCATAAATTGAAAATAAAAGCCATAATTGCAGCGCCCAAAAAGCCTGAAACCATAATACGCCAACTGGCTACACGGGTATAAAGTAAAAGGGCTGCACCAATTAAGATCATCAAAACCGAAGTTTCACCAATACTACCGGGAATAGTACCGAAAAACATATCTTTCCATGTATAAGCAATATGATGCCCCTGACCTAAAGCCCCTAAAATAGTTTCGCCTGAATAAGCATCGGCATTTTCGGGTTTTGGTATCCAGACTTCGTTACCGGACATAAAAGTAGGGTAAGCAAAAAAAGCAAAAGCCCGGGCTGTCAAAGCCGGATTGACAATATTCATACCGGTTCCGCCAAATACTTCTTTACCGATAATAACAGCAAAAACCACTGAAACTGCCAGTATCCATAAGGGAATGGTTACAGGCATAATCAACGGAATTAACAAACCGGTAACCAAATAACCTTCATTGACATCATGCCCTCTTAAGACGGCAAAATAAAATTCGATACCCAAACCAACCACATATGACACTACAATCATGGGTAAAACTTTCCAAAAGCCATACACAAAGGCATCCATATTGGTAAAATCAAGTTGGGCATGTGTAAAATACTGATAACCGACATTCCACATACCGAAAAGTGTGGCCGGAATAAGCGCCAACACGACAGTAAACATCACTCTTTTCAAATCGACGGCATCACGAATATGTGCGCCTTTTCTGGTCGTTGCATCGGGTGTAAACATAAAAGTATACAAGGCCATAAAAGCCGGATGCCACTTTTCATATTTACCACCTTCTAAGAAAAGATGTTCATATTTATTAAAAAATTTCTCTAATACTTTCATTTATATTTATTTAATTCATTTTATTGTTTTTCACTTTGAAAACCTTTAAAAAATCTTACTTATTTTTTAGTTTTTATCCGATTTCCACTTGCATAATATCCAAGCCTTTGCGGATTAATTCCTGTGCTTCTATTTTGGATGAATTGATATAATCAACCAAAGCAAAATCTTCGGGTGCGACTTCCAAAATACCCAATTGTTCCATTTTTTCCACATCACCCAAAAGTGCTGCTTTTAACAAGTGAACGGGATAAATATCCAAAGGCATTACCGCTTCATATTCTTCATTCATAACAAAAGCTCGTTCTTCGCCATACAAACTGGCATCCAAATCGAGTTCTTTTGGCGAAAACCCGAATTTATAGAAACCTTTCCGGTTTTTACCGATAAATGGCAACCAACCCATAAAGCGTGGTTTTTTACCCAATGGAATAACCGTAACTTCATTGTCATAGAAATTTAAAAATTGGTCTTTGGTAATATTGGATCCGGTTAAAACATTTCCACTGATAATGCGCACATCGTCATCTACCAATTTATCTTTCAAAAACGCTGATAAATCGGCTCCGGTTTTAATACTATAATACATCGGTTCCTTAACTTTAGAACCGGCTAAAGCAATATTTCGTGCCGGATTATAACGACCTGTTTCAAAAAATTCGCCAATCATAGCCACATCTGCCGGATTAACGGTCCAAATACGATCTCCTTTGCTAATAGGTTCAAACTTTTCAATACTTACACTGACATTTCCTACCGGGTGTGGACCAAAAGCTTTGATGATTTCGACCCCTTCCATTTTATCAAAATCTGTTGCTTTACGTCCATCGGTTATTAAGTAAACCTTTCCGGAAGTCAGTTTGGTTAAGGCCTTTAGTCCTTTGGCAAAAGATTTCATTTTATCTTTTAAAGCAAATGAATAATCAACTCCCAAAGGTGCTGAATCAAAAGCAGAGACAAAAATAGCTTTAGGCTCATCCTCCGGGTTCGCAATTAAATCGTATGGGCGTTGCTTAATGGTGGCAAATAAACCGCTTTCAAGCAACAAATCCAAAATATGTTCTTTGTCTAATTGTTCCGGATCACTGACTTTGAACTCTTTAAAGCTATCTTGCGGATCAGCCTTGATAACAATTTTTAAAATTTTACGACGTTCACCGCGAATAATATCCTCAATCGTACCGCTAACAGGTGATGTAAATTTAATTTTATCGATATATTTGTGATAAAAAAGCGGCTGGCCGGCATCAACATGATCACCGACTCTAACGGATAAACGCGGATTAATGCCGTAAAATTCAGTCGGTCTGACAACATATTTTGAGGAACGTGGTGCTTGGCTGATTTTAAGCGCAGGCTTCCCTTTTAAATTGATGTCCAAACCTTTTGATATTTTAACTTGTTTATGCATAATAAGTATATGTTTTCTCGTAATTTGAAAATTCAAGCAAATTTATAAAAAACATAGTTATCAAAACTGATAATTATCTTTTTATTTATTTATTTTTGTACCTATTCTATTTTTGACAAATGCTTAAAACTTTTAGAATGATGTTAAATATTCCCATTTATAAATTTGAACCCGTTACATATAACGAAACTATTGTTACACTGATAGAAACTTGTAACCACTACGGATTTAGTCATTTACCGGTCGTAGAGAAAGGTATTTACAGAGGAATGATTCGTTATGATGATTTAATTGAAATTGAAAATAAAGAAGATCTCTTAAAAAACTACACGCATCTTTTAGAAAAAATTTACTTAACCGACCGGATGAATTGGACAGAAAATCTAAATCATTTAACCCGCAATGAAGCCAATGTGATGGGTGTATTAGATTTATCGGGCACTTATATCGGCATTCGACTTTTAGATGACATATTAAATTTAATTAGTGATAAAGCCTTTATAAATGAACAAGGATATGTTTTGGTTGTCCGTAAACTAACGGCTGATTTCAGTTTTAGCGAACTGACGCAAATAATTGAATCTGACGGGGGAAAAATTTTGGGCATATTGGTCAACGAACAAAGTCAAAATACTGAAGTGGAAATCAAAGTTCAGACTGATGAAATCAATGAAATTATCCAAAGTTTCAGACGATATGATTACCAAATCGTCAGTCAAATGGAAGAAGATTTACACTTGCAAGAACTAAAAGAACACTCCGATTTTTTACGCCGTTATTTGGAAATGGGCGAAAATTAACTACGCACTATTAAGATAGGTATATTTAATTTGTGCCGGACCGCATTAATGGTGGTTCCGAAAATTAAATCTTTTAGCCATTTATGACCATGTGCCCCCATAACCAATACGTCAGCTTTAAATTTCTGCACTATTTGCGGAATGGCTATTTTAGGATTGCCATAACCTATTTCTGTTCTCACATCATAACCCAACCGCCTGATTTTATCGGCATAGCGTTCTAAAACCTCTGCATCTTTTTGCGTTTCCAAATCCAAACTCCCTTGACGGTGATATATAGCCGGGGCACTTTCCACTATATGAATTAATAAAATTTGGGCGCCTTGTTTTCCCAGTGCTAATCCATGTTTCAAAACGTCTTGATCTATCTTTGAAAAATCTACTGCAATGGCCACTCTTTTATAAACAGGCGGCGAAAAAGATAAATCAATATCATCTAAGGCATGCATTTTTAAATTTTTGGGTCCCAAGGAGTTAAAAACCGGCCAAAAGGTAATATAAAGCAATAATACAACCAAAATACTTAAGAAAATGAAAAGTAAAATCAGTCCTAATATATCTAATGTCCCGGCCAATAACCAATTTTGTATTTCGTCCACTACCAATAAGCTATTTAAAACAATAATAATGGCTGCAATAAACCAGGATAAAATTTTTGTTTTGAGACTAATGGCATAATCGCCCATTATTTTTGGACTACTAACAAAATGGATTAAAGGAATAACGGCAAAACCCAATTGTAAACTTAACACCACTTGGCTAAAAATCAACAATTTTCCGGTATAAGCAGCGCCAAACAGGGCGATGGTCGCTATGGCTGGCAATATGGCCAAAAGTCTTGTGAGCATCCGGCGCACCCAAGGCTGGATACGAAAATTGATAAAACCTTCCATAATAATTTGCCCGGCCAAAGTACCGGTAATAGTAGAACTTTGTCCGGCAGCTATTAAAGCAATAGCAAACAGTATGGGAGCCCAATGCGACCCTAATAAAGGCTCAAGCAACTTATAAGCATCTTGTATTTCGGCCACCTGGTACAAACCGGCTTTATAAAAAGTGGCAGCCGCCAAAATTAAAATAGCGGCATTTACAAAAAAAGCCAAATTAAGTGCCACCACACTATCGATGAGATTAAACCGCAAAGCATTTTTAATACTTTGGACCGAAGTCCCGAATTTACGGGTTTGCACCAAGGATGAATGTAAATACAAATTATGCGGCATAACCGTTGCCCCAATAATACCTAAGGCAATATAAAGCGCATCTTTATTTGGCAAATGTGGGATAAAACCTTTTAAAATTTCAGACAAAGCCGGCTTGGCTAAAAACAATTCAATTAAAAAAGACAAACCAATGACAAAAACCAAAGCCAAAATAAAAGCTTCCATTTTGCGCATCCCTTTATCAATAAGAAATAATAATATAAATGTATCTAAAAAGGTGAGCAAAATACCCCAAATCAATGGCAAACCAAATAAAAGGTTCAAACCGATAGCCATCCCGACCACTTCAGCCAAGTCGGTAGCGATAATTGCAATTTCGGCCAAGAAATATAAGGCATAATTAACCACCGGCGGATAAGCCGCCCGGCAAGCTTGCGCCAAATCACGACCATAAACCACACCTAACCGGGTACTAAGACTTTGCAACAAAACCGCCATCAAGTTGGACATTAATAAGACCCAAATCAGCGTATAGCCAAACTGACTTCCACCGGCTAAATCGGTTGCCCAATTGCCCGGATCCATATAACCCACACTAATCAGATAAGCCGGCCCCATAAACGCCAACAACTTTCTGACAAAGCCTTTTTTCTGTTCGGTATCTATACTGCCATGAACTTCTTCCAAAGATTTCCGCGCTTCGTGTTTCATGCTTAATAACAATATTTAAAAACCAAATTTAATTAAAATATAAGCGCTATAATAAAATTACTCAATAAGTTTTCATTATGTTATAAATAAAATATTTTAATACCGCCCGTTGTAATCATTAAAATATAAGTGTTACATTTGTAGTATTAATCTAAAAAACAAAAAAATGGCAAAAATAACTTTAAAAGGTAATCCTGTTAATACCATAGGCGAATTGCCTGCTGTAGGCAGCCAAGCACCTGACTTTAAATTAACGGCAACAGATTTAAGTACTAAAACTCTAGCCGATTTTAAAGGTCAAAAATTAGTCTTAAATATTTTTCCGAGTTTAGATACGCCTACATGTGCAGCATCTGTTAGAAAATTTAATGAATTGGCTACCGGTTTAGACAATACCAAAGTATTGGCTATTTCAAAAGATTTACCTTTTGCCCATGCACGTTTTTGCAGTAGTGAAGGTATTGAAAATGTCATTGACCTATCGGGTTTCAAATGTAGCAGCAATTTCGGTAAAGATTATGGCGTCGAAATTATAGATGGCCCTTTGGCCGAATTATTTTCCAGAGCCGTTGTTGTTATTGATGAAAACGGACAAGTCATCTATACACAACAAGTACCGGAAATTGTAGACGAACCTAATTACGATGAAGTTTTAGCAGCTTTAAAATAATTGATTTCCACAAAATAATATAATTGAAGTGTTGCGTTTGCAGCACTTTTTTTATGCTCAAAGAATAAAAAAGTTTTATAGTCATATAAAAAATAATCATTATAATTTATAATATTAAAGTTATTTCCAGTGTACTTTTGACATATAAATTTAAAAAACATATATTATGAAAACATTAAACCAAATAGGATTAAACCAAAATGAAAGTAAAAAATTAGCCGGAAAACTCAATGAATTATTAGCCAATTATTCCGTTTTTTATCAAAACGTCAGAGGCTATCATTGGAACATTAAAGGAGATAAATTTTTTGAGTTGCATACTAAGTTTGAAGAGTTGTACAATGATTTGTTTATTAAAATAGATGATATTGCCGAAAGGATTTTAACACTGGGGTATTCCCCCGAATACCGGTATTCACAATACATCTCTTTAGCGCAAATAAAAGAAAGCACTTTTACCAGTGATAGTATTAAAGATGTGGAAGAAATATTGACTGCTTTTAAACTTTTAATTCTCAAACAACGAGAAATTTTGGACCTGTCAGACCAAATTGGGGATGAAGGGACCAATGCTTTAATGAGTGATTATATCAGAGAGCAGGAAAAACTCGTTTGGATGTACTCTGCATTTTTAGGCTAAAATTTAAAAAACACCGGTGAAATTGCCGGTGTTTTTTTGGCACCCATCTCAATAGTCCATTGAATTAGATTGCAACCGCCAGTCAATTTCATAATCAAAATTTAGGATTAAAAGAAAATTAATATCTTTGCTATACACCTTGAAAGGAAATACCATGAAAAATAAAAAAAATAAAATAAAGGTCGGCATAAGCGTTGGTGATTTAAATGGAATAGGCGCCGAAGTCATTTTAAAAACTTTTCAAAACAATTTGATGTTTGATTTTTGCACACCAATTGTTTATGCCTCTACAAAGGCACTTTCTTTTCAAAAAAAATTACTCAACTTAAAAATAGACTTACATGGTATTACCCATGTTAACCAAGCCTTTCCAAATAAACTGAATGTTTTAAACTTGTGGAAAGAACCGGTGCCCATGGATCCAGGAAAACCGACTAAAATTATTGGTCAATATGCCGTTGATTCCTTTATAAAAGCGGTTGAAGCCTTAAAACAAGGAGAAATAGATGTCTTGGTTACGGCACCTTTTAATAAAGAAACCATACAAAGTGAAGCTTTTGACTTTCCCGGACATACAGATTATTTAGCGCAAGAATTATCCGGAAAACCCTTGATGTTTATGGTCACCGAAGATTTAAAAATAGGTTTGGTGACGGACCATTTACCCATTAATGAAGTTGCTGAACATATTACTGAAGAAAAAATAATAGACAAAGTGCAAATTATGTCACAAAGTTTGCAACAAGATTTCGGCATTGATAAACCTAAAATTGCAGTTTTAGGGCTCAACCCCCACGCGGGTGACGGTGGCATTATCGGGAAAGAAGAAGATGAAATTATACGTCCGGCTATAGAAAAACTTCAAGCGGAAGACTTTTTGGTTTTTGGGCCTTATGCAGCTGATAGTTTTTTTACCGGCGATAATTATAAAAAATTTGATGCGATTTTAGCCATGTATCACGACCAAGGCTTAATCCCCTTCAAAACCTTAAGTTTTGGAAAAGGCGTAAATTATACAGCCGGGTTAAATAAAATCCGCACCTCTCCCGACCATGGAACCGCCTATGAAATAGCCGGAAAAAATATAGCCGACCCCGGCTCATTCAGAGAAGCAGTCTTTACCGCTATTGACATCTTTAAAAAACGTAAAGAATGGGCAGAACTCACAAGTAATATACTAAAAACTAATCACTTAAGAAATAAATAACACCCTTAAGTGAAAATTATTAAAATGTTGGTAGCCATTGGAGTAAGGTTATTCTAATAAAAGATTAGCAAGAAAAAAAAATAATTTCGTGATGAGTAAAATGTAAAACCTAATTTAATAGTTTCAAGATATCAGTTTGTAAAACTATTACTTTGTAGTATGGTAACAAAATAAAATTTTTTGAATTAAAAAATATCAATGATCAATAGAAAACTTATCATCATTAAATCTAATATTATGAAAAAAATATTTTTTATTACCCTTTTAATTTCTCAACTAACTTTTTCACAAAATACAATAAGATTAAATACGGGATTTGCCGGATATGGCAATCCATTTGATGGTTATTATTTTTCAACTGATATAGGTTTTGAAATCTTAAATGGTATTCAAATTGCCCCTACTTTTACATTTGAAACTTCATCATTAAAGAAACAGCAGATTGAATATTATAAAAATGATATAGATGGTAAAGAGTACTTCATAAATAAAAATAGGAATAATGGTGAAAAATCAGCAGGCCTGATAGAAATGTATCTTTTAGTTAATCCATTTAAATACTTTAAAAACAAAAAAATCAACTCAATTGATTTTGGAATTGGAGCAGGTTACGGATATAGTATTTATTCAGATAACTATTATAATTATAGCAATCCATCTGGTGATTTTATAGGTATAATTCATAAAAGTGGTGTTCGAAATTCATATTCATTTAAAATTTTCTATAACTATCATATTAAAAGTTATGCGTTGGGTGTTATTTTTGGTGCCACAGATTTACATGACGACGGAGTTTCAATTTTTGGTTTCCAATTGAGTAAAATGTTATAATGTTTTTACAATTAGCAGTTCTATTAATCTATATCCAATGATTAAAAACTGCTAATATTAATAACGGCTACCAACACTATATATAGCGCATAGCGGGGTTCTCGCCTACTTCAATGTTTAGGCGTATTTGCACCTGAAAATTCTATGAATTTTCCTATCATTGTTGCATAAGGCGAAGGAAAGCGAACTTTAAGCCCGCTACGACGCCATATATTAACCGTTTTATTGAATAAGAACGAGTTAAGTCTTTTTAAATTTTGATAAAAAGGATTTAGCATATTCTTGCATGACCAAACGGGCCGAAATTTCTGCTTTTTCAGCCAATAAAACAGGCCAATTCTCTGTTCCATCCCATAAATCCTGTTTTAAACGGGCGGTCGCAACCGGATCATATTTAAGCAATTTATCAGCCAAAAAATCAATGGCCTCATTCAATTGATTTAAAGAAGGCAAAACTTTGGCATACAAAGATTTTTCTCTTGCCCAAAAAGCTGTATGCCAAGTGGTAGCGTCAATAGACAATTCCGAAAAAGCCGCAATCCCTATTTTTCTTTTCACAGCAGGACCTATTACATATGGACCGATGCCTATTGATAGCTCTGACAATTTAACGGCGGCTTTTTCACTGGCCATGGCATAATCGGCTGCCGCTATAAGACCGACACCGCCACCCACAGCCTTGCCTTGTACTTTAGCCAAAATAAATTTGGGGGCTTCACGCATGGCATTTATAACACGGGCAAATCCCATAAAAAATTCGACTGCTTGTTCATGATTTTTCAGTGCCAATAATTCATCAAACGAAGCACCGGCACAAAATGTCCGTCCTTCACTTTGCAGGACAACCACTCTAATCCGATCATCCTGACCGGCCTTGGTAATAGTTTGAGCCAACCGGCTCAATAAAGATCCCGGCATGGCATTGGCCGAAGGGTGATGAAAAGTAATAATTCCAATTTGACGTTCCACCGTTAAATTAACATAAGCTTGCTCCATATGGGTATCCGTTTATTTATAAAACATTCAAAACTTGTTCTTTAATTTTTTCTAAAGCATCTTTCATTTTGACTACTTCACGTTGTATATCACTGTCATTGGCTTTAGATCCGATTGTGTTGATTTCACGACCTATTTCTTGGGTTATGAAACCTAATTTTTTCCCTTTTAAATCATTATTTGTCTCCAACTCCTCCTTAAAGTAAGCTAAATGATTAGCTAATCGCACCTTTTCTTCATTTATATCCAGTTTTTCTAAATAATAAATCAATTCTTGTTCAAAACGGTTGGCATCAACCTCTATTTTTAATTGATCTAAAGCCTCTTTTAAGCGGCTTTTTATTCTGATTAAGCGGTTGCCATCGAGCTGAGAGATGTTAGACAAACCGGTTTCGATAGCATAAAGTTGCTTTCTCAAATCAGTTTCTAAAGCTATGCCTTCATCCCGCCGATAATGGGTTAATTGATCAGCCGCCTCAGCCAAGAGTGCCATTAACATTTGCCATTCTGCCTCATCAATATCTTCTTGTGCTGCTTGCAAAACATCAGGCAAACGCAAGGCAGCCACCAATAGTTGGGTATCATCAGCAGTAGGCTGAATGGATTTAAGTTGCTGTAAATAAGCGGTTAAAATAGGTGTATTAATTTGGTTTTTGGGCTGGTCAATAACATCTTCCACAATCAAATTAAGGTCAACTTTTCCCCGTTTTAATTTATTGGACAAAAATTTCCGGATGTCCATTTCTTTTTCTCGATAAGCAACCGGAATTCGCGCTTTTAAATCAAAATTTTTACTGTTTAAAGCCCGTAACTCAATTTGAATATTTTTATTTTGAAAGTTTTGTCCGGCCTTGCCGTAACCTGTCATGGATAGTATCATTGTTTGTTTTACGTTTGGTAGATATGTTGACTAAATATACGCCTGAAATAATAAGAATAGCCGAAATTATTTTGACTAAACTTAGTTGATCGGCACCAACAAAGATAGCAAAAATACTGGCAATGAGCGGTTGCAAATAAATAAAGACACTCATCGTCGTCGGTTTTAAAGCTTTTAGGGCATACAGATTAAACAAATAGGTCAAAACAGTCGAAAACAGGACGACAAAAGCAATTTTTAAATGGATATTCAGAGGAATAACCTGCCATTTTATGGCCAAAAATTCTTTTAGACTAAAAGGTAAAATAAGGAAAAATCCGAAGGTATAAAGCCATTTGGCAAAAGTTACCGGATTATATTTTTTTAAGATAGGTTTAGCCAAAATTAAATACAAAGCGTAAGATATGGCATTTAAAGCAACCAAAAAATTACCTAAACGCGGGTTGCTCCCCGGACTTTGGTCGCCTTTTCCATAGATAATTAAAAAGACGGCACCGGCCATACCTAAAAAAACGCCTAAAATTTTGTATCTGTTAATGGGATTTTTTAAAAAAATAAAGGAAAAAACCATCACAAAAATCGGAGCCGTAATCATTAAAACTGATGCCGAAATAGGTGACGTATAAGACAAACCGGTCAAAAAACTCATCATATTAATACCTATACCAAACAGTGCCGCCACAAAAAACTTCAGATAGTCTGACCGTTCAACTTTTTCTTTAGGCCACAAAAAAGAAAGTAACCAAAAAATAACCATGGCACCGCTAACCCGCATCAAAACAAATGCAAATGACGGAATATGAATTTTCATCACATCTTTAGCAACTGTAAAAGTGACCCCATAAATAAGAGCCGCCAAAAAAGCAAACAATAAACCTTTTTGCCTACTGGTCATTTGGGGCTATTTTTTTCTGCAAAGTTTCCTTTAATTGGCTTAAATTTTTATTGCCGCTTCCTACAAAAATATCATTGTCGACCATAATAACCGGACGCTTTAAAAAAGTATAGTCATTTAATAAGTAATATTTATAATCATCTTCTGTCAATGCTTGATTTTTCAAACCCATCGCATGATATTTTTTTGCCCTCCGGCTAAAAAGGGCTTCATAAGACCCTGCCAAATTACGCATCTTTTCTAATTGTCGTGCTGTAATAGGTTCTGATTTTATTTCTTGATATTCAAAACCATCCAGCAAGCTCCCTAATTCCTTTATAATGCGTCTTGAAGTATCACAGGTTTTTAAATAATAAACTTTTTTTGCCATAATAATGCTTTGCAACAAAAATAGAATTTTTTAGTATTGGCAACAATTTCATTTATAAGTATTTTTTATAGAATGATTTAAAATACTAATTAAACTTTTGCATTTGTTCATTGTCTTATACATGAAATCAAAACCTATCCGATATGAAAACTAAAATTTTTTATTTTTTAACCTTATGGTCCTTTTTTTTGCTTAGCGCCTGTAGTTCAAATCAAGCTGTTGCACAACGACGCGCACAAGTAACCACCGTTGTCTATGTTAAGAAAACACCCCCTAAACCCAAATATGAACGCGTAAAAAAATGTCATCGACATAACATTTGGATCAAAGGCCATTGGAAATGGAATGGCCATATTTTTGTTTGGGTAAAAGGACATTGTGTAAAAAAGAGACGGGGCATGGTTTGGGTCCCCGGTCATTGGAAACACACTCCACACGGCTGGCGTTGGATACCCGGACATTGGCGATAAACATTTTTTTCAGAGTTATTTAACCGGCAAAAGCCGGTTTTTTTTTTGTTGGAAAAAGAAAATGTCATTTTGGCAGAAATTCATTTTTATTAATTATATTTGCAACAGTGAGCACATTTCTGACCCCAAATAACCGGCAACAATATGTACGACCATTTGCAAAGTATTAAACAACGATTTGGCATAATCGGCAACGATCCTAAACTAAACAGAGCGCTTGACAAAGCTGTCCGGGTGGCCCCAACCGATATTACCGTGTTAATTACCGGAGAAAGCGGAGTGGGTAAAGAAAATATTCCTAAAATAATTCATCAGAATTCTCATCGCAAACACGGTCCTTATTTTGCCGTCAACTGTGGCGCAATCCCCGAAGGGACTATTGACAGTGAATTGTTTGGTCACGAAAAAGGCGCTTTTACCGGCGCTACCGGCACGCGAAAAGGCTACTTTGAAGTAGCCGATGGCGGTACGTTATTTTTAGATGAAGTAGGCGAGTTGCCTTTAACAACCCAAGTCCGTTTATTAAGAGTCTTGGAAAATGGTGAATTTATTAAGGTTGGTTCGTCTAAAGTGCAAAAAACCGATGTGCGTATTGTCACTGCCACTAATAAAAATTTGATTCAACTCATAGAAGAAGGAAAATTTAGAGAAGACTTATTCTATCGTTTAAATACCGTTGAAATTGAACTTCCGCCCTTGCGTGAACGTCAGGGAGACATTCATCTACTCTTTCGTAAATTTGCTTCGGATTTTGCCCAAAAATACGGTAAACCGGCTATCCGGCTTACCCCTGAAGCCATTGCCGTATTAGAAAGTTATGAGTGGCCCGGAAATATCCGGCAGTTGCGAAATGTCGTCGAAGAAATTTCGGTGATGGAAGAGAAAAGACTTATTGATGGCGAAACTTTAAAAAAATATTTACCAAATTACCGTCAAAAATTACCATCGGTTATTCCTCATGAGTCAGCTCATTTCGATTTCAATAAAGACCGTGAAGTCCTTTACAAATTGATTTTTGATTTGAAAAAAGAAATCGATCATCTTAAAGAACAGGTGCATTTGCAACAAAACACGCCTATGCGTCTGCACGAAACTACTGTAGCGCCAAAATCCAAGCAAATAGATGACGGCGTAGAAATAATATATCCGGGGGAAACATCCACGAACCCGGCCAACCACAATTTCAGCAACCACCCTCCAATAATAAATTTGCAACAAGCGGAAGAAGAATCTTTGTCTTTACAAGATAAAGAAATAGATTTAATAAAGAAAGCCCTTGAAAAACACCATGGCAAACGTAAAAAAGCCGCCGAGGAATTAGGTATTTCAGAACGAACTTTATACCGAAAGATTAAGCAGTATAACTTATAATATGCACAAGAAAGCACTTATCTTCATATTAACACTCATCTTAATGCAAGCCTGCAAAGTAAACTATTCTTTTTCGGGCATTAACATTTCTAAGGATATCAAAACATTTGAAGTAGATTATATTCCTAATAATGCCTCTTTTATTGTTCCCGGGTTAAATGAAGCATTTAGAAATATGCTTATTGACCGTATTGAGCAACAAACCAATTTAGTTCAGGTTGAAAATAATGGTGATATTACCTTTCAAGGCGAAATAACAGATTATAAAGTATCCCCCGTAGCATTGACCGCAGGACAAACTGCGGCGCAAAACCGGTTAAGCATCAGTATTAAAATAGATTACATCAATCGTAAAAATGAAGCCGAAAATGTCCAAAAAACTTATACGTGGTATTATGATTATCCGGCCGATTTAACCAGAGACCAAGTTGCTCCCGAAGCACACAAAAAAATACTTGAAACGATTTTAGATAATTTATTCAGCGACACATTGGCCAAATGGTAAATGTCAAAACCAACATATTAGAAGCCATTAAGCAAAATAACCTTTATGATTTGGCTATTGATCAAGTCGATCAACTCATTGAAGTCTATCCTTATTTTCAAGTTTTATATGTACTTAAAACAAAATGGCTCAAATATAAGGGTGAAAATTATCATGGCATTTTGCAACAAACAGCAGCGCGTAGTATCGATAGAGAAGTTCTTTTTAGACATATAGAACAAAAAAAAGCGGTCATACGAAAAAAAGAATCAAATATATCAGCCAATGTCGTTGTCAAACCTGTTTTTAAACCCAAGCATAAAAAAACAGAAAAAACCAAAGAGATTCAGAAAAAGAAAAGAAGCGGGACAAAAAAACATCGCATAAGCATCACTGAAAAACCGGAAGCAGAAAAATTAAGCTATACACAGTGGTTGCAAAAATTTAAAAATCCCCCTGAAAAACCTGAGAAAAACAGACAAGAAACTTTAGATCCAATTGAAAGATTTTTAAAAGAACGGCCTAAAATTGTTCCCAAACGGCACGTTTCTGTTAAAACACCCGACATTGTCGAGAAAAGTATTGCCGAAAAACAAATGCTTATGACCGAAACTTTGGCCAATTTATATGTTAAACAAAAAAAATATGATAAAGCAATTCAAGCTTTTCGTATATTAAGTTTGAAATATCCAAAAAAAAGTAGTTATTTTGCAAATCAAATCAAAGAAATAAAACAAAATTTAAAATAATAAATTATGAGTTTATACATTTTTATACTGTTAATTGCCATTGTGGCATTTTTATTAATAACCGTCATCATGGTACAAAACCCAAAAGGTGGTGGTTTGGATTCTAATTTTGGGGGCGGCGGAGCCAATATGTTTGGCGGTGTTCAGCAAACCACTGATTTTTTAGACAAAGCCACATGGTTTTTATTCAGCTTATTGGTAGTCCTTATTTTAGTATCCAATGCGGCTATTATGAGTACTAATAATACTGATGTTTCTCCTGCCAAAGAGGCTATTGAAAATCATATTCCATCCGCAGATGAACAGCAAAAGCCGATGCCAAACCCCATTATTCCGGCTAAAAAATCCGACAAAAAATAAATTCTTAAAAGAACATTTTATAATATAAAGGTGCCAGTCTGACAGATTGGCACTTTTTTTTATATTTTTCCTTTCTTATCTCAGCTGGCACAATTTCTGTAAAAAAAGAAGTGAACTAAAAACTAAAATTTTACACTATGGCAAAAAATATTCAATTTGATATCGATGCAAGAGATCAATTAAAAAAAGGTGTTGATGCATTAGCCAACGCCGTTAAAGTTACATTAGGTCCTAAAGGACGAAATGTAATTATTGAAAAATCATTTGGCGGACCTCACGTTACCAAAGACGGGGTTACCGTTGCTAAAGAAATAGAACTGGAAGATCCTTTACAAAACATGGGGGCTCAAATGGTCAAAGAAGTAGCTTCTAAGACCAATGATTTGGCAGGTGATGGTACCACAACAGCAACAGTATTGGCACAAGCTATGGTAAAAGAAGGCTTAAAAAATGTGGCTGCAGGTGCCAATCCGTTAGACCTTAAAAACGGAATGGACAAAGCTACCCAAGCTATTGTTAATGCATTAGAAAAACAAGCTGTTGAAGTTGGTGATGACTTAGAAAAAATAAAACAAGTAGCTTCAATTTCTGCCAACAATGACCAAAGTATAGGTGATATGATTGCCACTGCGTTTGGCAAAGTCGGTAAAGATGGGGTGATCACTGTCGAAGAAGCCAAAGGAATGGATACATATGTAGATGTGGTTGAAGGTATGCAATTCGATCGGGGATATATTTCACCCTATTTTGTGACCAACCATGAAAAAATGGAGGCTGAATTAGAAAAACCCTTAATTCTTTTAGTTGATAAAAAAATATCAACAATGAAAGATCTGCTACCCGTATTGGAAAAAGCAGCTCAAACCGGTCGTCCATTATTGATTATTGCTGAGGATGTGGATGGCGAAGCCTTAGCTACTTTAGTTGTCAATAAATTAAGAGGCGCTTTAAAAATTGCTGCAGTAAAAGCACCCGGATTTGGTGACAGACGTAAAGCTATGTTAGATGACATTGCTACTTTAACAGGTGGTACCGTTATTTCTGAAGAAAGAGGTTACACACTCGAAAATGCTGACCTTAGTATGTTAGGACAAGCTGACCGCGTCACTATTGATAAAGATAATACAACCATTGTAGGCGGGGCCGGCAAAAAAGAAGATGTTGAAGCACGTGTTAAACAAATAAAAGCACAAATGGAAAGTACTACTTCTGATTATGACCGTGAGAAACTACAAGAACGTTTGGCTAAACTAGCCGGTGGCGTTGCCGTCGTTTATGTAGGTGCACCCTCAGAAGTTGAATTAAAAGAGAAAAAAGACCGTGTAGAAGATGCTTTAAATGCCACACGTGCTGCGGTAGAAGAAGGTATCATCTCAGGTGGAGGCGTTGCTTTAGTACGGGCTCAAAAAGTACTAAAAGACTTAAAGCCTGAAAATAAAGACGAAGAAACCGGTATCAAAATAGTCGAAAGAGCCGTGGAAGAACCTTTAAGACAAATAGTCAATAACGCCGGAAAAGAAGGTGCAATTGTAGTAGGAAAAGTATCAGAAGGTGAAGGTGATTTTGGTTACGATGCCAAAAAAGATCAATACGTCAATATGTTTAAAGCCGGTATTATCGACCCTAAAAAAGTAACCCGTGTTGCTTTAGAGAATGCTAATTCGGTATCCGGTATGATTTTAACAACTGAAGCTGCCATCACCGATATTAAAGAAGAAAATGCCGGTGGTGCTGCTATGCCACCAATGGGTGGCGGAATGCCAATGATGTAAAATTTAAAGTCATAAAAAAACCGTTCTGAAAAAATCAGAACGGTTTTTTTTATTGGAATGGGCATACTTTTTATTGGAAAGCATAACCAACGGCCAAGCCTAAAATAGGATATCCTCCGGAATAGTCATAGGTGTCAAATTTTGCCCCACGGTATCCATAACCAAAGTATAAATCTAAGGCAACACCGGAATCCCATACCCATTGGTAACCTCCTTTAACACCACCGCCAACGGCAAAAACAGATTCAGTTTGTGACCCACCTGAATAGGAATATGAATTCAAATTTAAAACAGGCGCGCCAAATAAACCTTCCGGTGCTGTTGTGTTATTTGAGAAGTAAAAACGATATTCACCGCTCAAGCCAAAGCCTGAAACATGAACACTTCCCCAATTGAAAAAACTGGCACCAACCGCAAATGAATTTTTGTCATTAAGTGGTTTTTCGTAAGTGGCATTAAAAATTCCGAATGCAAAACCAATAGGGTTTACTTTAATAATACCATTTACATCTTGGGCTTTAATTGTTGAAACGCTCATCATAGCAATTAATAACAATAATAATCCTTTTTTCATAATAAATAAATTTTAGTTAATTTTATGCCTACTCCCTTTTTTAGTTGGTTTTTCGGCTTATTCCCAACACTCAACAAAAGTAAATATTTTTTAATAAAATAAAAGCTTAATCACTATAAATTTTTCCAATTTTTTTGGATTTCTTCGTCCGAGATATCCGGTTTTAGCAATTTCATTGCTGCTTTAAATTCGCCAAAACTGTGTTTTTTGGGTTCCCGTAAAATATCGATGGCTTCTAATTGATTCATTTGTTTGCTTTTTTGCTCATCTTCGGGGGTGATAGTTACCTGCTTACCATCATTTTTATGCATTTGATTGTAGGCTTTTTTAATCTCGGCTTCCTTATAGGGTATTTGTCCGTTTTGAGTGATAAAATTTCTGAATTCGCCATAAGACATATTCCTGTAGCGTCCCATTTCGCCCAGCATGGCTTGCATGCCTTTTTCTTTTTGTTTTTCGGCAGCTTCCCACATATCTTTAATGAGTTGCTTGTCTTTTTCCGAGATTCTATATCCCGGATCTAAGCCTTTATCCGCCCGAATATAAGCATCAACAATCTTAAAAGCTTTTTCTCTATCCGCTAGTGATAAATTAGGATTTTCTTTATCCACAATCTTGTTAAACCTTGCTTTGCGTACCGGTTCGGGCGCCAGCGGATCGTATTCTTTGAAATAATCCATATAAGCACTGAGATAGTCCTGCAAGTTCTCTTTATTCACTTTCTGAGGGGATTGTGCAAAAGTCGCCCCAAAAATTAATCTAAAAAAGAAAAGTATTATTTGTTTTTTCATTATCGCTTGTTAATATTATCTAATTCATACTTGATATAAACCGGCTCTTCCATCAAACCGGGCGCTTCATGAATTATTTTTGCAAACACCCCCGGCAGGTTATTAATCATCCAATATTGGTATTGTTCATCTCCGATAATTCCGTTGATAACGGTACATTCATAAGTTTTATCCCCAAGTTTCCATGGCCGTTTGCGGTCTATAATGCGATACCCATCTAAATCTTTCTGCGGAAAAAAGCGGTTATAAGATTCCATTAAAGGTCCTTTTGTCCTCGTGATAAATGGGACACGTTCCTCATCCATCTCCTTATAACTATTTAATTTTATACTTTGCTTATCAGGATTTACAAGGACATCCACCGAAATATCATCCTCGGAAAAAACTTTGACCTCAGGGTGATAAACAAAACGTTTATAATGAAGATTTTTTAACTTAGGCAAAAACATCCATAGGTCGTCATCATTCCAAGGCAAGCCCGGCTGTCCTTCTGTGGGTTCGGGCAAGGAGTCTTCATCAATTTGTAAATGTTTGATTGATGATACTTCCGGTTGTTTTTCCAGCTGATATTGAATGCCCTTATTCAGGACTTCCATATATTCCTTATTAATATTCAGAATGGAATCTTTTCTTCTTAGAACATCTACATCGGCCAGAACTACAAAAGCTTTTTCGTCAGGGATAAACAACCATGAACCTTTGGTGGTGACATTCATTTCTTCTTCCAAGTTTAACATGATAAAACGGCCGTCTTCTTCAAACCTCACATAAGTAGGCCTTGTGCCGTGCATTAGCCAAGTACCGATCAAATTTTGATAAACCGGATTATTTTCTTGCTTGGGATTATAAGCCCGTTTATAATAAAAAGTAGCAGAATCGCCTCCCAATATCAAGTCTTTTGGCGTATGCTTCAGAATATGAAAACGCCCGTTATAAAATTTTACACGCTCCGATTTAAAATCAATCGTTTGATTCCTTTGTGTAAATTCAGCTATTTTGGTGCTGTAAATGGAAATATCTCCATTGGCATCAAAATGGTTTATAATATAAGGTTGATCATTTTTTTTGCCGGCTTCTATCAAAGTCAATAGCCAATCTCCCGTTACAGGTTTGGTTTGCCCATACACTTGAATCGTTATAAAGGAATAGAAAAGATTTAAAAAAAAAATTTTGTTTCATTAATGAATAAGATTTAGGTTTATAAGGCAATAACCGGAAATTTTATATATCAGTTGTCAGGCAACTTTCGATATTTTACTATTTTTTTTCAATTTTCAACACATTATAGGTATGATTAGTTGTATCTTTCAACAACAGTAAATACATACCTCTTGCCAAATGAGATAGGTCCAATGTATTGGTTAATTGATTAGTGTTTTTAACCATAAATATTTTGCCATTCATATCACTGATTTGCATACTATAATCCGATGATTGGGTAAAGTTTATATGAATTATATCCGTTGACGGATTAGGAAAAACTTTAAAATCACTGAATAAGACTTCATCAGTAATACCTAGAGATTGCCTTAAATCCGGTCCTATAAAACCTTCCGAGAGATGGATGTTTCCTTGTGTATTTTCTTGTACGGCAGTTTCGCCAATAGAAAATACAACTTGGGTATTATTAACCCTAGAAAGATTACCGCCGGACGAAATACTTGACTTTTTTATTGCTGTTTGAGAAAAACCTTGTATGCCAAATAGTAATAATAGCAGAATAGTAAAAATTTTCATCATATAAATGTTTTTTTAGTTTGAATGATAGGGACCTCCTCTCCAATAAAACCAATTGTCATTATCATCGGTACCATAAGGTATATATAATTGCGCACCGCCACTGATAGACGAATAGGGTTTGGTTGCTGCGTTATCATAACCGCCGGTAACTGTTGCAAATTTTTTAGTTATACGATTACCTTCTCCAAAAACAGCACCACCATACGAAGTATAATTATTAACTTTTCCAATGATCAAATTATGAAAACCGGTTCTAAGACTAGGATGTACATTAGTATCGGGGGCTTGCTCGTTATACCCGATAATCAGGTTACCCAAACCTTCTCCTAATAACATGCCGTTTTCAGCTCTATCCGTGGCACCGGTTCCGTTTACTATTTGTACATTTACATGACTAAATCTGACCGTTTTATATGATGTGCCTTCGTAAGTTAATTGAACAATACTCATATCAGCAGTTTTGGTTTCTATGGGATCTATTCTGGCATTCAATACGTTTACAAAATATTGAAGCCTGCCGTTTGAATCATTTAAATCGTAAGTATTGGTAGCTATATTTGCGGTATTATTTGTAACACTTGTTTCTAAATCGTCTAAGTTTACATTTTGCGTAACTGTTATCAAGTCCAATTTAGATTGTAAAGCATTTACTTGGTTGGTCAATGCAGTGTTTTGTGTTTGCAGCGTATTCACATCTGACTGCAAAGAACTAACTTGATTGTTTAAAGTAGTGTTCTGTGTTTGCAGATTACTTATGTCAGACTGCATGGCACTAACCTGATTGGATAAAGTGGTATTTTGCGTTTGTAACGTACTCACATCAGATTGCAAAGAGCTAACTTGGTTAGATAAAGCAGTATTTTGAGTTTCCAAATTGTCTAAACGTGACAAAATGCTATTAAATCTTTCAGTATCTAATTCCGTTTTAATATCAGCTACTGTTTTACCTTCCAGTTTATCGGCGTTTTTAGATATAGGGACAGCTTTAAAAGCAGTTGTTCCAAAATCTGTATAACCGCTACCGGTATTTATTTCGGTTTTTAAAAACTGTTCATTAGTCCAGTCGATACTGTTAAAAGAACCGGAAACAACAGTTCCTTCACCTATATTTAAGACTATAATACCGTTGGCATCGGTTGTCGCGGTATGTGTTTCTTGATACATAGAAGTGGAACCGTTTTCTAAAATGGTAAATCTGACTGTTACATTGTGGTTTTGTAAGGCATTACCATTATCGGTAATGAGTGCTTTGTAATTAAATCCGCCACTTTGGGCAAAGGATAAGCTTGCTATCAAAATAGCTGCTAAGGTAATAATAGGTTTTTTCATAATGTTAATAATTTTAATTTAATACGTGATCTTCTCAACACTGATATGTCCTGTTGTTTAAAAATGACCAATAAGTTTTTTTAGTTTTGTTATTTTTATTATTTCAATAACTTTTATGGAACATTTTTTAATGATTTTTCATTTCGTTTGATTTAATATAACCTGATGCTTGATAAACGACACCGTTGTATTCAAATGAGCCTGTAAATGACACTTTGTTATCTGCTGTACGGGTCATAGTCCCCGATTCAATAGTTATCCATCCCGAATCGGTATAATTTTCGATTTTAGGACCATTTACCGAAGCTTCTACATCAATACTCATTGGTTTGCTTTCTCCTACATTTACTGGCATTCCCGAAAACCCCATACCAAATGAATTGTCCTGTTCATATACGGAAATATGTGTAGCCTTTCCGTTAGGGTCCAATAACATCCCAAAAGGGACATCGTTATTAGAAGAAATTATATCACCATTAATACGAAATTCATAAGATGCCTTATTATCTTCCGTTTCATTGTCAGTTGTTTTTTTAGTACATGAAATTGCCAAAAGTTCAATAACAATTAATGTCATAAAGATTCTAAAAATGTTTTTCATATCCTAAGGTATTTTTAATGTTTATTATTAGAATATCGACAGAAAAAGAATTTTTATAAGCCTTTAAAATTTAACAAATTCCACTCTGCGGTTATTGGCTTTGCCTTCGGGAGTGGCATTGTTGTCGATAGGTTTGCTTTCTCCCCAGCCGGTATATTTTAGTCTGGATTTGTCAATTCCCATGGAGATTAACTTATCCATCACGGTTTTGGCACGGGCTTTTGAGAGTTTCAGGTTGAATGCTTCGTCCCCGTCGCTATCTGTATGTCCTTCAACGCTGAATTTTAAGTCGGGTTGTTTTTTCATCAATTTATAAATGCGGTTAATAGGCCCCATACTTTCGGGTTTGAGCGTAGCTTTATTGACGTCAAACTTGATACCGTTGACGATGATTTTACCATCAGATAAAACCCGTTTGTAATATTTGACACCGCCTTTGGCTATACGGAAGTTTTTGATATACATATTTTCATCAGTAGCAGTAACGGTTACACCGGTAGGATTGCCTTCAAAATGCGGAATGTTGATTAATCGTTGGTCGTCTAAATACACTTTGAGTTTCCCTTTGGTGTAAGCAACAGCTATATGACGCCAACCACCTTCCGGATCCCGGTTACTCCTTTCTTTTCCTTTTAAAGAGCCTTCAGAGTCTCCGCAACTAACACTATTAACATAAATCTCTATTTGCGAACAACAATAAGATTGATTTTTACGGTCATATAACGTCAGATAATACCTTTCATTATAGACATTTGGTTTATAATAAGCATCAAATTCAATGGTAAACACATCCGGTAAATAATCTTGTTCAGGGTTTTTTAAGTAGGGTACAATTCCTTTTCTGTACATATTACCGGAATCCGTGATAAAGGTAATAACCGGTTCACCGTCAAATTCCGCTATCTCGGCACCACCTTGATATAAATCCCACCGGCTCGGGAATTCACCGTTTTCTTCATCGGGACTTGGTCCGTCCTCAAAAATCACCGTGTCACCGGGGACAAAATCATATCTACTCCAAACCAAATTGTGTTTTTTGGCTTTTGATGATTTGCCGGAAGCGGTTTCGGTATCGCTATCACTTGTTTGTTGTGATTTAGTTTTTTTTGCCGATTTTTTTTCTTTCGATTTTTTGTGTTTACCGTCAATTTCGTCTTCGGCTTTGTCATAAACTTTGTCAATGCCTTTATCAACACGACGTTGTGACCGGCGTTTGGCTTCACTTTTCACCTTATCTTCGGCGTGTTTCATTAATTTTTTTAAAAATTGTGCTTCCGAATGTTGTATAAAGGCTACCAACAAAACTCCAAATAGTAAATACTTAATGTTTTTCATAATAATTAGTTTTGTCATCATTTAATTAATTTGGCAAGGGCAGTTTTATTGCCCTTGCCGGTTATGATTGTTTGTGTTAGAGTCTAACAAACTCAAAATTTCATTATTCAATAATCTTTTGAACAAATTCAAGTACAAAAGTATACACAATAGAGACTTAATATGTCATTTTAAAGGATGATTTTATATCACCCGAAAGGAGTATTTTTGACATTTCCCCTTATTTATTTATTACTTTCCAAAATATATCCTAAAAAATTTATTGGTTTCTAATTAAACATTTTATAAACGGTTAAAATCAATTTATAAACTGTCAAAAAACCGGCATGAACGACATTTTTTCTGTTTTTACTTGATTTTTAAAGT
>Ga0256831_1000025_pt1 | contig 68097 bp, 77 predicted proteins | sample 132544metaG_FD_189087 | JGI IMG/M metagenome (GOLD analysis project Ga0256831, IMG submission 189087) | Hydrothermal vent microbial communities from Lau Basin, Pacific Ocean - 132-544 | ecosystem: Environmental > Aquatic > Marine > Hydrothermal vents | place: Pacific Ocean: Lau Basin | collected...
TTTTATACCTTTATATTCCCATAATATTTGGTACTCTGAGTAATACTGTATATCTGTGAGTATGCTAGAGGGCTCTGAGAGCAATTTAGAGGCCATTTTATGAGCTCTAATGTTTGTAGCTATATCTTTTATCCGTTTAAAATCCCTAGTTGAAATTACAAGCTTATTAGGACTTGTAAGTAGGTACTTTATATAAGGCTTTAAATCAGTATATAAAGTTTTAGCTTTTTCTATCCATTTTTCAGTCTTATCTGAAGGGGGTATACTGTAATTTTTAATAAAAGCTTCTCTGTAAGATTCTTTTATAGTTTTCTTTTTTCTTGTTTCAACAAAGATATTACAGAATTTTTTTTGTTGAGGGGATTTTGGGATAGCGTAGTCAATTATTGCTATATCTACTTTAAAGCGATCAGGCTCTAGTAGATACATATGTACAGCCGTTCCAAAATCGTAATATGATTTTTTTTCTTCTTTAGCTTCTCCATCTAAGAACTCCTTAAATTTTTTAGGGGAGTCTTCTAATATGTTTAAGCTGGAATTAGAAACATAACCTTTAAGTTCGTGATAATCAATCATTTTCTTTTCTTTTTAAAAGTATAGTTGCTATTACAGCATCTACATCCTTTTTATTTCTAGGTAAATACAAATCGTAAGTAATATTGTTAGTCGCTAAGTAATTTTTGAATATCTTCCATCTTAGTGGAACAGTAATGTTCTTTACAGCTTTTTTAATTACTGTTTCTGTACTTTCATATGTATAGTTATTTGTACAGCTCAGACTATATCATCAGTTATTAAACTGTTCGGCGCTCTTGGGTATAGTATATTCTAAATAAATAGTTTCAATACCTAGTCGTTGAACCCACTATAGTTGTTAACTTATAGCTTGGCTGCTGATTATCTTCTTCAAGATTTTCCAGCAATTCACCGAATTTTATACGCACTTATAATTCCAGTAGTATCCTTTATAAAGTTTATTAGAATGTGTTAAAGCGTAATGCACTCCATTTTTATGAGATTTTATATTACCTCCTATTGCTCTTAAAGCTTGATTAATAGAAGGGTAATTAAATAATTCATTATTAATAGATTTTAATATTACAGCTCTTTCTTTTTTTGAAGTAGGGGGTTTCCAATTTGAAGGAAATTTTGTATAAGACCAGTAATAACCATTAGCCATTCCTTTAACGTATATTGCTTTAGGAATATTTTTAGATGGTGTATCTGTCTTTTTTTCTGCTTCTTTAGTAGATTTAAAAATAAATTGTTTATTGGATTTTTTTTCAAAAGCGTAAATTAGTTTTCTTTTTTTCTTTTGATATTTCTTTATTTTACTGCATATAGTGTTTCCTCCTGCAGTAAGATTTAAAAGATTTGTTTTGTCTTTATAATAAGAAATCCAATACATTTCCCTCTCATTTAATTTATCTCTTTCTACTTCTTCTAATAATTCTATTAATGGAAATTTTCCTTGTTTAAATAATTTTCTAAACCAGTGTGTTTTAGGAATATTATATTTTCCATTATTTCCATACAAAGTATCATATATATGTGTAGCCATTCTTCTTTTTAAAAGTTGAATAGTTTGTCCAATATATCTGATTTCATTTGTATCAGGATTTTTTAATACGTATATCTTTCCTTTCATAACTAGTTTTTACTAATATACGGGAAAGACTACCGAAAGTTATACTATTTTTTATGCGTCATTCATCATACCTTTGCACTCTATAATAAATTCTTTACCTGAAAAATCAGGTAAGAATGTCATGGCTCTAACTTTTTCACCATTGTATTGAAAAGGTTCTACAATTGTAAACTTAAGTTTTTCGTAATTTGTTTCTAGATTATGTTTTTGTAGTTGTTGGTAACAATAAGTTTCAAGTTTACTTTTGAAATGAATATTGTCATAAATGTTTGGTTTTACATTTCTTACTTTTTGATTCCCCGTAGTTTTCTTACGGCGTCGAATCATTTTTTTATTTTATGTTTAAGTTTTTAATTAAGTGTTATAATAAACCTCCCGAAGGAGGTCTATATCTTATAAATAATAAATTTTTTTTATTTTTTTTATTGTAGGGGTATTTTGATTTGTAAAATAAAGGTTATTGCAAAGTATTTTACTCCCTATTAATTTGTTTTTTATTTCTACTAGGAACCCTCTAATAACTAGAGATAGGCTAGATAAAGAATATGTCAATTCAGTTTCCCCAAACTTTATTAATAATTCATCTGCCATAGTAAGGGTCTCTCCTGGTAAAAAATTTGTACTACTATTTATTTTTACAATCGTCCCAAAAATATCTTCAGATGGGTCAAGAAGCACAGCATTAGTTTTAGTCAAAGCTGATTCTCCTTGTATATAAGACCCTTTTTTATTTAAAAGTAATAGCCCTTCTGTTTCTGAAGTATTTTGCAAAAGGAATTCTGCCATATCTTTTAATTTTTCTTTAGAATTAACTTCAGAATAGGTAGCGGGTATTATATTAGGCATTATAGGGTTATTTTCGGTTCCAAAGAATGCTTTAACAAGTAAAACAATATTTTTGAAATTCATTTCTTCAATACTATTTTCATATAAACACATTGTTATATATAAATTTGTATTGTTGGGCAAAAGTTTATTAGGGCTTACTAAGGCACTATATAACTGTTCTTCTGATACCCCCTTTGCATACATAGTAGCATGAAGTGTAAAATTACGTTTATTAGTTAATTCTAATAAAGTTTTAAACCTTTGTCTGAATTGTGTATTAAGTATGAGATAAGGGTAAGTAATGAGAAATGGATGCCCACCTCGGATTATTAAATCTACTCCTTTTTTTGCAATTGTTGTATACATTGGGAAAGCTTCGTCCTGTAATCTATCTAATGCAAATCTGCCTTTTACTTTTGGAATTATAGTGGGAATAAATGATGTATCAATGTTTGAAATGATTTTGTTTGGCATAGTTTATCTTTTTTGAAATGAGTTTAATAGTTTTTTCTAAGCCATATTTGAAATGATAATCCGTGATATCTTTTGCTTTTTTTTGACTTGTAAATATAAAGCCAAAAGTAGGATTTTCTTTAAGAAGTCGGCGAGTACCTGTGATACCGGCTTTGTCCATGTCATAGAATACTATAACGTATTTAAAGTTTTTTTTGAGTATTTTTAATGCTTTTTCAGGTATTTTATGCCCTTCTCCATTAGGTGCTATAGCGGTATATCCTAATTGATATAAGTACATAACATCTTTTAGAGATTTTGTTATAATGACAGTATCTTTGGAATAGTCTAGTTGCTCCCATCCTTGAATGTAATCGGCTGTACAATTAGTATAGAATCTTTTTTCTTTATAAAAAGGCCTATAAATTTTATTTTTATCATATATTTCATAATCAAACATAGGATTTGTAGTAGACGAGTAACCTTTGACAATGCCATTTACCCAATATTTTTTTATTTGGGTAACTTTGAAATAATTTAATGTTTTTAAAGTAATTCCGAATTTTTGCCAAAAAGAGATTCCTTCGGCATTCCATGTGATTTTACTTGTGTGTATATTTCTTTCGCCCGACTTAATTTCAGGTATAGAAGTAGTTTTTACTACTTTAATGTTGGAATATTGTTTGAAAAGGTATTCAATTGTCTCTGATGTGTGCATACCTTCAGTAAGCTTAGCGAATTTAATAGCGTCACCTGACTCCCCTGTACCTAAATCTTTAAACATTAGGTTATTTTTTCTACCTCGGAATATACCGAAAGAAGGATTAAGGTCCTGTCTAAAAGGTGATTTGTATACTTTACCTACTATCGGATTAAAGCCTAAATAGGATTTGTATATATCATACTCAGAAATTAGTTTATAGACGTCTTCTTTAGTATGCTTAAATACGTTAGCTGTATTGTACATTTAATTTATAGTGTCACCATGTTATTTTAACATTATGGATGTTAACATTATTAATATTGCCGTGTCCCATATATTCTATATCATAATTGGCTTTTTTCAAAGCTTCTTTTGTAGCTAAGAAGATGGGGTCTTTAATTAAAATAAAAATGAAGCTTTCTCCCTTTAAGGCTGCTTCACAGATTTTTGCACTAATGCTTTGAGGAGATTTTGTAAGATTAGTAAGAGTTTTAGCATGATTTGCCTTAAGACAAATGCTTGCAGTTTTCTTTTTTGTTAAATACACCATTTCTGCTACTGTTTTTTCCAACTCTATAGAATTTTGTCGAGAGGGGGCATTTAAAAACTTTTTGACTGTAGTTACTAATTCTTTTAATAATTTTTTATATTGATTTGCCATATTTGTAATTTTAGGTTAGTAATAGAACCTACCCCCGAAGGGGTAGGGTATATTATTTAAAAGGGTAAATCTTCAGTTTTATCAACTGGAATATCAGTAACCGTGGGGTAGGTATTAGATGTTTCCAGTAAAGGGTTTTTAGTACGTTGGTAGCCATTGTCCTGTTTTGGACGAATTAAGACATCTCTTCCATCAATCATCTGGATTCGAGTATCGGCATCGGCCACTTTGTCTTTACGTTCAATCCATTCAGTACTGTCGTAAATATAAGAAGGGGTAGTTACCCAACCATTTTTATCATAAGTAGCTTTAATACGTAGTTTAATTCCTTTAGTTTTACCTTCTAATTTTGTTTTAATAAAACTACAGAATTCGGAAAAACCAGAGAAACTTTTATCTTTAAATTCCTCTTCAGGTACGAATAATTTAGCAACCTTCAGAATTCTTTTCATCTGTAGGTCAATAACGGCTTCATATCCTTGTTTTTTCTTATCTGGAAGACTTTCGTAATTCTCAGGAAGATTAACTTCCCATTCAGTCTTTGAGAGTCGTTGTCCTGCACTATTAGTATAGTAATACGCAAAGAATGTCTTATTATTCTTTGATTTATCAAGTACAGTTTCGGTTAGCTCAACTTCATGTATCCCTACACCAATGTAAGAAGGAGCTTTGGTTGTTAGAACCTCTTCAGTTATTTTATACATAGTTCTTATTTTTCATACTCCTTGTATTTCTCAATAACATTTTGTAAATTATTGGGGATACGGTATTCTGGAAATAGGTTTAGTGGAGACCTACAAGTGTTTTTTCCATTATTTTGTGTTAAAAAGTAATATTCTGGTTTTCCATCTTTCATTACAACCTCTGTATAGAGAATTAAATGAAAAAAAGATTCCGGTACTATTTTTTCCTTAATTAATTTCCCCCCTATAACTTTAAAAGAGGATTTTAATTCGCCATTTACATCATAATTATCTTCTATGTGCGACATGATTACTATAACAAGGTCATCACGAAGTTTTCTAGCAGATTTAATGATGTTATAAGTATCTAATGCAAAATCCCCAAATTTATCAAACCCTTTTTCTTTGAGTCTAAGCATAAACTCATTTGTCATGATACTTGTAATAGTATCAATAATTAAAGTTTTAATATGGGGCATATCTTTAGATACAGCTTTCATAAGCTCTAACACTATGACAGGGTCAGTAGTTTCGAAATAGTTACTTTTTTGTAGATCAAGTTTGTTATTTTCTTTGTAAACAGTTTTGTAATTGGTTTTTGACCCTGGCAACGGTAAAGGTTTTTCGTCAGAATGTATGACGAAAGTTGTTTTTGGGTCCAATTCTTGTATACTAGTAGTTTTACCAGTACCAGGAGGTCCCATTACTAATATGGGTGTTGCCATTAATTACATTTAAGAAAATAAATTATTGTTTATATTTACGAAATAGAAAAAATATTTTTTAGGATATAAGGTACGCCTTGTTCTTCAGATTGTTTTTTAGTTGAAGGCTTTTTATTTTTAAGTAAGGCCTCTATAGAACAAGTGTCATCATAATCTATACGAGAATTACCTACACGTATAAAATTAGAGTGGTAAGTAATTTTGGTACATGAAGATTGGTTTTTAGCTTTTTCATTAGCTTTCTCATTAGCTTTCTTAAAGGTATGTACGACGAATTTTTCAAGTCTATCCAAAATAGTACTGAAATCTTTTTCCATATCGAATACGGGAAGTGTGTATATAGGTAAGTTTGGAAATGCTTGGTAATCTGCAAGAGTGCCAAAAGAAATGTCATCTTTATGGCTTACTCCTACTAGAATAACATCTGATGAAGTATTCTCAATGCGACCTTCTTCACGATAACGTTTGAAATTAGGAGTTACAGAAAGTGTTTCCATTACTTTAGTTAATTCTCCTTTAAACTTATGTTTAGTATTTAAACCTTCTATTTTAAGAGTAGGTAACAGTGTTAGAGAAGCTGTTAGGGCAGCAAGCCAAATATCTTTGTTAATAGATTTGGAAGTTGTTTTATATTTAATTGCAAATGCGAATTCTTTGTTTTTAATAGTCATGTGGCAATATGTATTAATTATTATTGAGTTTTAAAACACTTTCGGCAGGATCGCCTTTTGGGGCATCTTCTATTCGATTGTATTTTAAATTATTATTAAATTGTAGTACTTTGACTTCCCCATCCCTGTTTTTGAGTAGGTGAAGATAAATTTTATTTTTAGTGGGCCAATTCTTTTTTCCATATAATGCTATACCTAAAATTTCTGGTCTATGTATAACAATTAAATAGTCAGAAGCTTGGAACAGGGAATCTCCACCAAATATATCAGAACGCATAGGAAAATGCATAGAAGGGCTAGTAACACGATCACTTTTTTCTATATTCCTATTCATTTGAGAGAGTTGTATAATAGAAGTTCTACTCAGCTTTTTTACACGCATAAACATGTATTGAAGGTCTGTTAAAATCTTCCTCTCTGCGTCCCCAGTTCTACCTTTTGTTAGAAGTACATGGTCTAGCATTACGATAAGCCATTTATTTTTCGCTAAGGTTCTTAGGAAATGATGAATAGTTTCTTCAATTTCCTCCACATTGCCAGGCATATCTACATAATAGATTTCGTAATTTTTTATTTTCTCAGCAGCTCCTTTGACAGCGTCAAGGTCTGAATCTGAGAGTTTTTTAGAAGAATCTCCGCTATAGAGTTCTTTAGTTGTCTTATTTAGTTTACTAGAAAGTTTTCTGCCTACTTGTCGTGCGCTTAACATTTCAAAATTGAAAGATAAAACGACAAAATTAGCATTTGGGTTTAGATCAAATAAATCTGTTTCAAGGCTATTTGCAAAACTACTTTTACCACTTCCTGAAATTCCTGCTATAGTCATTATAATATTGGGTTCTATTCCTCCCATCGTAAGACGATTTAACTTTGACCAGCGAGTTTTAAGGGAATTTAAAATACCCTTTTTTCTTTTAGTGATATAATCTACAGCTTCGTCAGATGCCACTGATATGTGCTTGTAATGAAGTATTTTATTCGAGCTCTTCTCCATAGGTCTCTTCTTTAAGATCTAAGATGGAATTTCTAGCCTCATCTTTCATACGCTCTCCCCAAATAACCCATTCTTCTGAATTGAGCCAATTAGGTAATTTCTTCATCCATTGCATTTCGTTATTTAAAGTGCGATGTTTAATTTCGAATTTTAAACAGCTCATGATAAAGTCATGCATATCTCTGCGGCGACCTACTTTGCGTAAGTATTTAGTTTTGCTTCTTTTAGTATCTGTTTTTAGGTAGTCTTTTTTACCGTCAGGGCGTATTACTGAAGTAGGGAAAAGGTTCAAGATATCTTTAAAAATATCAGTACCTTCTACCATCTCTTTGCCTTGTGTGGTTAATTTTAATTTACTAGTTGTAGCCCCCTCAATAAGATTTCTTTCTTTAAGTTTTTCTATATCCTCTCTGAAAGGATCTTCATGAAGTTTGGTTTTTAACTTTTTAATTAAATTAATCTTATTACCTTGGATAAGGTAAAGTATAATTAATTGATTAGGAAGAAGTTTATTTTTTATTAAAAAATCCCCTTCCAAGTTTAGTTCCATATCATAAGTATTATTAGAGAGCTAAATTATTTGTAAATTTAGGGATTTCTGATATGTATGCTCATATTAAATTTATAAGTATAGGAAAAATCCTATAATTGCTACATTTTTATATTTATTATGGTATTAGGCTTGTTAAAGTTTTGTACTATGTGAGTGTTTTTTTCACTTAATGGGCAATATGTAACCGGTTTGCCGTCCGTTGTAATTATAGGATTTATTTATGTTTAAGGCTTTAATTATTGTTTGGGTAAAACTTTGCCTTTATATTATTAGAGTGTCTTAAATAGGCTTTAAAATGCGTTCTAGGGGGTATCAATGACTCCAATGAGATGCTATTTCTGGAACAGTAGTCATTTTTATGTGTTTTACAAAAAATTCACCTGCTTTTTCCATAGCATTTTTAAGTAGAGTGGAAGCTGTTTCAGCGAGTTCTTTTATAGCTTCTATGATTATTTCATCATGCACTACATTAACTAGCTTTATTTTAGCATTTTTAACAGGTCTTATATTTAATTTAAGAAGTTCGTTTCGAGCTAATATAAGGGCTGTTTTAGTCATATCTCCTGCAGTACCCTGTACTGGAGTATTCATACCTTTACGTTCTACTCTACCTTTTGCTTTAGCAGCTTTACTTCGATCTTCTTTACTAAGTTGGTTATAGGGTTTATTTTGAAATTCTTGATAAATTTCCCATTCTGGTATCCATCTTATACGATTTGTAATAGTATTTGTACGAATATACCCATTAGTAAGTGCAAAGGTTTTATTTTTAGTAAATAATGCTTTTAAAGTAGGGAACCCTGTATAAAAGGAATTTATAAGCTCTTCGGCTTCTGCTAATGCTATTTTAAGTGTTTTTGAAAGGGTAAAGGCAGACCCTCCGAAAGAGATCATAAAATTTAATATTTTTCCTTTTTGTCTGTATTCTTTATTTTCATTGGTTTTAGTCACAATGAATTTCTTGCCAAAAGAGGCTGAGAACATTTTAGTTGCAATAAAACTATGGGCATCTCCGTCACCATGATTAAAAAAATTAATGTAATCTTTATCTTTTGCTTTATCTGCCATTATTCTACCTTCTTGATTGGCATAATCAGCAGATATTATTAGATTACCAAATTCAGCTGTAAAAGCCTCTCTAAATTCTTTTTCACTTGGTATTTGCTGCATATTAGGATTACTACTACTCATTCTACCAGTATCAACCATTTGATTAAAATGGGAATGTAGTCTACCATCTTTTTCTAAATGTTTTTCTAAGAACTTTTTTCCAAAAGTACTTATTATTTTAGCTTCTTTTCTATACTGTATAAGTGCAGTTACGAATTCAGATTTACTATTCAGTAAGAGCAAAGCAGGAGTTCCTGAACCAGATTTTCCATCTTTGTCTTCAGGGAATATTTTAAATACTTCTGTAAGTATTTTATAAACTTGTTTGTCACTGTTCCAATTAACTGCAGTATATCTTTCTCTTTTATTTGAGAAGAATAAGGATAATTGGAAAGCTTTTTGTTCGAAATTAGGATCTTTTTGAATTAAAAGAGTATCTAGTTTTTTAATGGTTTCTACTAATCTTAATGAATAAGAAGTACTTATTTTTAACCATTTCCTAGTGCTAATAGCTATACCATTATATTCAATATCTGCTACTGCAAGTACAGATTTATTTTCGAGATTAATAGTTTTATGTAATTTGTATTTTTTAATCCAATGTTTTTGAGCTTCTTTTATCTCTAAAGGGTATACTACATCCATAGCTCCATATTTTATTTGGTCAAAAGTAAAAGGGCTAGAGCTTAGTGTTGTAAATTCATTACGTATAGTTTTAGAGATTTCCTTTTCAAAATAATGTAAATAAACACCTGCTAAAGAAAAGCGTTTATTCAGCCTTATATAAGTTTGAGAGTATTTTCCATTATATATAACTTTGTCGGCTAACATAGTATCATATACTTTATACAAAACAATATTATATTGTTTTAACATATTGTAGTCAAATTTGATATTATGCCCTATAAATGTTATACTTTTTCTTTCTAAAAAGGGCTTTATGGTAGAAAAATCAAAACCCCTTGTGTCAATTACCAATTGAATATTTTTAAAACCTATTTGAAGCATTACGATATTGTCTGTTAGGGGGTTGAGGCCAGTAGTTTCAACATCTAAAGCTGCAAAATGATTAATTTTAAACAGTTCTTTCAGTTTAACAAGGAGTTCGGATTTATCTATTTGTTTTATTTCAGAATCTTTCAAAAACGAAGTCTGTTCAGAATAGAAATATATCATTTTTCTTTCTCATTTTATAGATTTAATAAATTAATTCTGAAATATAAAATGAAAAATTTGAAAAGTGTTAAAGTGGAATTGCTAGATATTCTACTCTAATCCGCATACTTTTATTATAATTGGCTTGTTTAAAGTAAATATCTTCTATTTTTTCTTTGCAATTCTTTACTTGGGTATCTAAATAAGTCTTAAATTTTGAAGAGGGTTTATCTTTTTCAAATAAACGATAAGCAAGTTTGGAATAAATAGATTTTAAAGTTTGTAAATCACTTGAACGATATATATGAGCATTTATACCAAAAGTCATATTATCGGGATCTCCTACGTTTGCAATAGCGTTTAATTGTTTAAAGATGGTTAAATTATATTGTAACCCCTCTATAACTTTAATTCTAGCTTTTATATTCTCTTCAGACAATTTAGAATTATTTAATATTTCTGCGGATATGGATTTAATTTTTGTAACTGTACGCAGCTTTAACTCAATTAATTCTTTTAGAGACATTTCTTTTATTACAGTTACCCAATTAGTTGAAGGAGGGGGGGTTAAGACAGCTTTTAATGTGGGGTTAATGATTTTATTTGGAATGTTTGAGTTTTTTCCCATTTTTTGTAATTTTGAAAATTTAACATAATGTTTAGTAAATCTTCTTTACTACATGATAATAACTTTGTTAAATCTATACTTTTATTATGTATGCGAATCTCATAATGCAGGTGAGGGCCAGTAGAGATACCTGTATTTCCTAATAAAGCTATTTTTTGGCCTATTTTAATAACACTTCCTTTTTTTACGAGGGTTTTGTTTAAATGCCCGTACATAGAAGTAATACCTTTACCATGATCTATCATGATGTATTTACCATAACCATGGGCATAACATACTTTTTTAACGATGCCGTTAGCAGTTGCATAAACAGGTGTTTTTAGTTTACCTGCAAAATCAATTCCTTTATGTAATCTTACTATTCCTAGTATAGGGTGCTTACGTTTTCCATAAAAATCACTTATTCTTGAAAACCCTTCTAAATCTAAGGGGAATGCAAGTGGTAAATTAGTAGTAGTTATATTAAAATGATTTTTTAGATAGGAATTTGCTGAGGTATTCGCTAGTAATGCTCTGAATATAATACTTTTTAAGTTTCTAGAAATCACTGTTTTTGTAAAAGATTTGAAAGAAAATGAATTCACTTTTGTCGAAAAACTATTAAGTATTAGTAGCAAAGCTATAAATAAATTTCTCATTTTCTAAGTTTTCGTTAATACTTGCATTTCTTATTCTGATGTTTCAGATAGGAATGCTTAACTTTAGAGCCATTAGTCTACGTAGTAGGAAGATATAAGGTTTAGTGCTAAAAGGGGTACTTAAATTCCCCCTTTTAGCTTGGTGTAGGTTGTTCGTTTATTTCTTTATTTATTTCCATCCAGTTTAAAAGGGTATATTTAATTCTATTTGTTTAGCGTTAAATATATTTTTAGCTCTTTGGTGGTTGGAATAAGAAGCGGTATATTTTTTTCTAAAGCGGATATTCTTTTGCTTCTTTTTAGACTTAATTTGTTCTATGATAGGGGCTTTATCACCTATTGTTAAAGTTTTTACCATTATTAATTTAGGGTGATTTGCAGTACCTATGACTTTTATAATTCGTTTTTTTCTTTTGGCTCTGGCTTTTACAGCTTTAATTAAAGCTTCTTCTTTCTGTCTTTTTTTCTTTCGATCATTTCTTTTAAATCGAGCAAAGGATTTATCCATATTTTGAGGACTTCCTGGTAGAGTTAATTTACCTACTGTCCATAAAAGAGTTATATTAGATGATTTTTCTGCTCTAGCATTTTTCCATTCTTGTTTAGGTATAAATGCCCAATTTTCAGAAGCTACCATAGTGGTTGCAAGAGATTGGAGCACTCTTGCTATAGTATTTTCTTTTCTAATACAGACTAATCTGTTAGAGTGTCTAATATGCTTTTTATGCCTTTGTTTAAGGGCGTATGCTTCTCGTTTTAGCTTGTTTTCTTTTATACAGGCTTCAACATACTTATGGTGTCTTTTAGCTTGCATAGAAGGTGTATAAACCTTTTTTTCTTTTTTTACAGCTCTTTTAGATGAATTGAGTTCTTTTTGAATTTCTTTAGCCCGTTCTATACTAATTGCTATAGTAAGACCTGGATCTTTAGAATAACAATAATTTTTAATTACTTCTTCTAAAGTATATAATTGTGATTTACCAGGTTTTGTAATTTTTTTAATAGGTCGAGACTTCTTTCTATTTTTAAGTAATTTATTTTTTTTAATTTGTTTTTTCTTTGCTCTTCGTTGAGCTAAAGTGGTTTTATTTTTAGTAATTGCTTTTTGCTTAGCATTTACTTTTATTTCCGGTTTTTTAATAACTTTCTTTTCTAGTATAACCATTTATTTGTAAATTTTAGTTGGGGAAACTAAATAGTAGCAGGCTTTAAATCGAATTAAAGCCTGCTTATGATTATATTTATTGCTGAGTTATATCAGATCTAAAGATTCTGTTAATCTGTATACTCTAGCCATTTTTCTATCTAAATTTGGAATACCTGTTAAGCATATTCCAACTTGTTTTAAACTGTAATTTGGTCTATCTGTCTCTAATATTTCTTGTAAAGAAAGTAAAGAAGCTGAAGGCAAAGCTTTAATTTTTTTAAAAGCTACATTATTAGTTGAAGGTACCCATCTAGTTAATAAAACATTCAGATTTAACTGTTTTATACTAGAAACTTGTTCAGTTAATATGTTTTTAGTTCTAACAAGGGATTTCTTTAAATAAGATTGTTCATAGTCTATTGGTAGACTTCTGCCAGCATACCCTACTTCAAGACAGAAATTACTAAAATGATTATAAGCAGTTAAGAATAATGCGGTATTTGAATTGTTGTTATTCAATTCTACAATTGCTTGTTGGTAATCTTCAGCTAAATCTTTACTTAAAGCAATCATGCTTTTAGGTATAATATAATTTATTACTTCTTTTATGGAAGTTATAACTTTTTTTCTTGAGTACCAATGTTTTTTAATAACAATAGTCCCATCAGATTTTATTCTGAAAGATTTTTTACCTGTGAATAGTAATTGTAAAATTGCTTTTAAATGTTGTTTGTTTTTTTTATGCATATTTAAAGTATTAGAATATGATTTTATACTTGCAATTCTTAGAGTTGGATAATTACTAATCTCAGGGTATTTTAATCCGGGAGATCTAGCTTTTGCATCAGTTTTACTAATTTTTGCATTAGCTTCGTTTTGAATTTTGGTTTTTAGAGGTTGCTCTAAGGATGCTGTAGTTTTGTTTAAAATTAAAGAACTTTTTATAATAATTGGTTTACGTACAATTATATGTCCTTTTTTGTAATACTTCTGAAAAAGAGTTGTTGTATCTTTAACAGCTGTAACTGTTATTTCTGGTAGAAAGTAACTTGCTTCAAATACCTCGAAAGGCTCCACAATTTTGGGGGATGTTACAGTTATTTTTTCTTTGGTTTCAATATGCTGTTTAGCAGTATTTACTTCACAATTTACATAAGAAATTGTAAATATACTTCCTAGCATAAAGCTTACCAAATACCCCATTAAAGTAATAATAAATTTAGACATACTAAAATTATTTAAGGTTTATTTTGAAATGTTCGTGCTTATCGGTGGGAACGTCTCACCGCTATACATAATGCATAGATACGTTAGATACGTATTTTTTTCGTAATAGGCTTTCTTAAAATCCATTTAAATTTTTAATCTTCCCTTAAGGTACTATAAAGTATTCTAACGACTAGTCAACTTTGATTAAAATTTGTAAATTTTGAAAATTTCTGACAACAGGGACCTACGGGTAATATTGTTATTTACCTAATTACTGTTTTGATTAAGAGCTGAGAATAGCGTCAATTTCTTTTTTGATTGTTCGATATGCTTCACGATATTTTTTAATTTCTGCTTTTCTCTGGTTATAGATTAAGTTGAAAAAATCAACTTGTGAGAGAGTACCTTCTTTACTAGTATTTACACAATGTTCAGAATATAAGGCATAAAAATTATCTTCGATAGAAAATAAAGATTTGCCCTTCGCATTTAAAATATCTTGTGTAAAGTCAGTTTCAAAACTTTTTTTAAGGTAATGTAAATGAAGTTTTGAATAAGCGTATTTATGTAAAGAAGTACAATAAGCACAACCACATCCAATAGATCTAGTCATTGCATGTGGTGAAAAAAAAGCTTCGTGGTCAGTTTTTTTAAAATTATACTTTTCTAAAAGTAAATTAATTCTTCTGATTTTCTCTGCGTACTCTTTGCGAATTCGCATATTTAAGCCTTCTTTATCTCTTTCTAATTCATAAAAAGCTTTAAGTCTTGTAAGAAGTAAGTAAGAAGATTTCTGTACGGACATTATTTTACAAGTTTTGCAAGGTTATCCCAATTTTCTTTACCTCCTATTTCCATTGTCTTATCAATAGCTTTATATAAGGTTTCGAGAGTTGAGGTTACTTTTCTAATTCGTTGCACCGCTTGTTCATCAAAAATCTGCTTTTCAATGAATTTTCCATCTTTGTCTTGTTCAAATGACTTCTTTCCAACCTTGAGTTTGCTTTTTTCGGCTTCAAGAACTTCAGCTTCTTCAATGGCTTTCCCATAGGTTTCTATATATTTTTTAATAATAGCTTCTTTCTCTCTTTCCATTGTAGTATTGAATACTGTAGTGGATAAAGAGTTGCCTTCTACCATTTTTTTAAATTCTTCATCTCGTTTAATTATGTGGCGAGATGTAATTATTGTATTTTCAGCCATTTCTTTTCGTTTAAATAAGTTCATTAGTCAAGTTAAAATTTTACTTGTTAAATTTGTAGCTTTATCTAAATGCTATATGAGTATCATTAAAAATTATTTGAATTTAATAATTCTGCTTGATTAATTTCATAATGCAATTATAAAATGTTTCTTATCATTTTAAGGGCAAGGGTAACTCGCACTTTCTATGCGAAGTCCACCCCTTAAAGATCTATAGGCCTTGACCTTTATACTCCTTTATCAATGAAATCTTCCAACTCTACTTGAAATTTTTCAAAGGATTCTTGTATACGTTTTACAGCGGCACGAGTAGAGATATTAATGGTTTTAGCAAAGGCCTGTGCCATTTTTTCTTTGTCAAACCATGATCCGGGTTGTACTGTTACATTTGCCTGGTCGAAAGGAATTTCAATTTTATCCTTAAAATTTTTTTTGATGTTGTCTGGATATAAAGGGGAGCCCTTTTTATTGATAAGGCTTCCACTTATTAACAAAGCTGTTTTACTTTCGTTTGGCATTATTACCGCAATTTCTAAAGTTTCGATAGCGGCATAATTAAGGCTGTTAGGCACAATATGTTCTTTTAAAATTGGGTCGTTGGACATTGGGGCAGTTACTACCCTGTGAATTTTTTGTCCGTAATGAAGTTTTATTACTTCTTCAATTCCTTTACTAAATGTGTTCATGGATTATTTTTTTTAAAATTTTGAAAATTTCTTTATCTTCTCCTTTATTCCACATAGGCCGTTTGAATGCAAGTGTATCTATGATTGATTGAAAGGTTGTTATAGGGTGTTTTAGTTCATAAAAAGTAATAGGTGAGTTTTTAGGGCAGTAGTACCAAGAATACTTTGTTTTTGATAGTATATTGAATCCATAGATTCTGTAAAGTAACTTATGGTGCTCTAGCGTTATGAATTTCCCAACTATTTTTTCTAAAGAAGTTACATCCTTTGTATTTTTTTCGGTTATTAATTTAGGAATTTCTTCTGTAAAATTAAAAATTATTTTCATTTTTTAAAAGATTAGTAAGAGTAAGAACCTTAATAAGCTAAGTGTGGCAAAGTTAATGAGACTTCTTCACAGTCTTACTCTTACTCTTTTGATTCTATTATTCTAGATTCGCAATTTATTTCAGGTTGCGTTGATTTGTTCATGACGTTTCATGAACAGGTGTAAAAAAATTTTAAGGGGTTTTGTAAAATAAGGGCCTTTAGGATATCAAACAGTTTTAAATGTATTTCGTAAGATTGTGCTACTTTTACACCATAACCCTGTTGTAGGGTTTTGTAGGGTTCTATTCTGTTTTTATTTAATAAATATCGTTTACAGTACGACCTACTGTATTTTTCAGCGACTCTGTCTGCTTTTTACTTTATTCATTAATAAGATTAGTCTACCTACACCTTTCTTAAATTAAGTAGTTTATAGAAAGTTTTACGTTACGTATATTACAATTATACTTTTAAGAAAAACATTTATACTATTTATACTTCCTTTTTTTACTAATTTTGCATATTAAACTGCTGTTGGCCTTTAATATAGTATTTATAAAGTACTATATACCTAATCCAATGATGGCGGGATTCGAACTCTTTATAATCATTTCTAAGTATTTTACTAAGGAATAATCGCGTAACATGTCTCAACGGACTTCAACTTTAAAAGTATATATCTTTGACCTCTTGAATACACCATTGCATAATTTTAACAAATGTCACTAACCTCATCCTCATCAGGAATCTACTGTTAGTATAGACAGGGTACTATTTAGATCGTTATACTCTAATAACATATCCTTTCTTTTATTTCCCAACTCTACGTTTACTCTATGTTTACCCAAGCCTCTGTATACTTAGGCCCCTCTTTTACCCGCATGGTTTTGGACGCCATTGTTTTGACCTTATACATTTGATAAATGTCACTACGGTTATAGAAGTATTATTAGGCATGTATACTGCTGCACGTATAGGTAGGCAGCCATCCTAGGGCAGCATCCTGTTTACGGCAGTGTCTCACCTTTATTTGATTTTAAAGGGGCCGCCCATTTATTTCAACGTTTCTTAACAAAGTAATAAATACTTTTCAAGACCCTTCCTATAAATTAAAGTTTCAGGAGTTATTATAGTCTTCTAAACCTACTTAATTTCTTCACCGCTAGTCAGTACAGCGGTCCCTATTTGCGTTGTAATAGGTGTTTTAGGGGTTAATTTTAAAAATGATAAGAAACAATTTTAAAGTTTTTTCTAGGCAATCCCGAGGAATTTGCCAATGCAGTTACTTCTTGAATTTTTGAAAAGGGCTTTACAGATTTGTTAACAACTTTTTTTATTTTAGATAATTCTTTTTTCAAAGTTTCTATATTATTAAAAGAGGAGTTAAATTCTATATATTCAAAATCAAGTTCTATTATTAAAATCAGCCTTTTGTTATGTATAGCTATAGTAGCTTCATTTACAATTTTGAATCGTTTGGCTATTGATAATATCTTTCCTGTTTCGATTACTAGACCTTTTTCATTAACAAAAATATTTTTTGTTTTGTTTTTAATTAAAACTTTATTATTGCGTACTAATCCAACGTCTTCAGTTCTAAATTTATTATTTTCGTCCTTAGGACTTGTTTGTTGTACTGTAATGTCAAAGTATTTCCATTTGTTATTATTTTCTAGGTAGCTATGAAAAAGATCTGTACTAGTAACATTCAGTTCTCCAAAATCACTTACATCTCCAGTAGTATCAATAGATACGTTTTGTCTGGGAGTAAGCCATAAGTGCTTAGGTAACCTTGTCCAAGTTCCAGAAGCAATATAAGAGGACACTTCACTCATTACATAGAGCACTGTGTATTTTTTCTTGATTGAATTAAGTAATTTTCTTTTTGTAATTTTACCGTGTGTTATTATAGTTTTTATATGTTTACTAATGTGTTTTTTAAACAATCTCCTCATTATAAAGGAATGGCATAGTAATTTACAAAAAGGTGTAGATTCTTGTTCTAATGTTTTTAATAGTATTTCTAATTTTTGAGTGTTAATATAAAGAGTTTTAACTTCAATTTCTTTAAAGGAATTGAATAAATCAGCGATATTATTTCCTTTACCTATTGTAACATGTTTACCATGTAATATAGGCGCTATTATACCATTTAAGATATCGTATAGGGAATTAAAAGGTTCTACTGTTAATAAAGTATTTTCTATGTTATTAGAAAGTTCTTCATAAGAATCTTTTATTCCTTGATATATAGCGGAATGTTTTATGCGAGAGGCGGTATATAACCCTTTAGAAATCCCCTGATGAAAGAAAGTGCCTGTTACATGTTCAAAATTGGGATGCAAGTATGCTTCAGCTAGAGAAATATCGTCTTTATTGATTAAAGAGTCTTTTCCTGTACCTATACTGCTTACTACTTCAAATATTTTAGACATATAATCTTTTGTATCTTCATCTAATGCATTATAATTCCATCCTTTGGATATGATTTTGAATGTTCCAGGATGTAAGGTCAATAAAGTTTCATCTATAACTTCTTCTGCAATTATTACCCCATAACTTAATTTAGTTAACACTGTTTTTACTTTAGTATCTTCTATATTATCTGAGGTGTCAAGAATTACAAAATTAGTCTCATAACTTAAACAAGCAATTATTGCAGCTATTCCATACATTTCATTGGTAACATATATTCCAATTGTATCTGTAGTACTTACTCCTATACAACTTAAACTGCGTTCAATAAGTTCAGCTTTTTTAAGAATTTCTCCAGCAGTGTATGTCTTACCTTCACTTGTTGTTAGTACAACTTCTAAGAAGTGTTTTTTTAGTTTTTTTTGAAGCATAGTTCATTTTTAAGAATGGAGACTGAAATTTCTTCTTTAACATTAATAATGTCGCCTTTTACAATGGTAATTTTGATATCCGCTTCTTTACTTATGAGTATAAAAGCAGTAGACTTTGCATTTTTAATTTTTCTAGTAAGTCTATTACCTAAATGTGTAAATCTAAAATACTTTTTTATATACCCGTATCCTTTATTTGAATAAGTGAGCATCTCAGTTTCTATGAAAGTCCTGACAAGCATTTCGATTCTTTTTTCAGAGTTATTATTATTTTTGATCATTTATCCAGGTATTTAGTATATTTACAAATTTTTTAGCTTGTGTGACATTTATAGACGTTTCAACCTTTTTTTTATTTTTTGTCAAAATTAATTGTAATAAATGAGGTTCTGTCTCTTTAGTACCAAATAATAGTTCTTCTACCATAGTGTTTAAAAATTAAGCCCTGTATTACATGCTAATGCAATACCTAAGGGCAATTATCAAAAATTTAGATAGCTGTTTTTTCTGCTAGAAAGGTAATATCTCCTGAACTAAAGTCAGGCTTCATATGAATTTGCTTACCTTTTGTTGTAGAATTTTTTGCTTTTTCATTCTCTTTTTTAATCTTTTGAGAATACTTTAATAAGGCTTCTACAAAATCAATTTTAGCAGATTCCATAGATTTAGATCCGGTTGTTTTTATAGTCTCATTAAATCCGTTTAAAGTACAGCTATATGTACCGTCTGTTTCCAAAGTAATAGTGGCTGAATATTGAGGTCTTGTTAAAAGGTCTGTTGAAGTAGACTTAATAGTAAGCTTAGGATCGCTTTGAGTGTCCTTTTTAGCTTGTTTAAGAGCCTCTTTCTCTTCTGGTGTCTTTTGGAACTTCTCTCCTCCTTTAACTTCTTCATTAGGCTCTTCTTTAACCTTTTGATTATTATTAGCTCTATATCTTTTTTTATTAAATTCAGCAATAGCTTTAGAAAAATATTTGATTCTAAATTCTTTCTTATCTTTCTCTCCTATAGCTTCTTTTATAGAAGTTTCAAGGGATTTTTCAAAACTGTAGATAGAAGTTAAAATGTTAGTACTTTTTTCAACTAATGTAACTAAAGCTTGGCGTGTTTCTTTTGCAACATTATTAACAGTTTCGGACTTGGTCGATACAGCCATTTGGTTGCTGGGTACACTATTGGGTTTAGTCTTTTCTTCAGTTTTTGTGGCGGTCCCATCCGCCTTATTTGAAAAATCATATTCGAAATTAAGCTTACTTTTACATTCTTGTTCGGTATCGGCACTTTGAGCTTTTACATGAACATCTATTAAAGTATTTACAGCCTGTTTGAAATCCTCTTCTTTAGCATAACCTTTTATAATAGTTTGTACTCCAGGCCCCTCAACTTTACCTTGGAAAAATTGTTTAGAATCTTTGGTTACTTTAATAGAGTATTCTAATATTTTTATTTCGGAAGAGGTAGTTGATTTTTCTTCTTTTACAATCTCTTCTTTTTTAGTTGAAGGTTTAAGAACTCCGTTATCATTAAGACGTACAATTAATTTATCAATAAAGTTATTTATTTTACTATCTTCCCAAGTACGTTTGGTTTTAGAAGTACCTTTTTCATTAACTGTATATCTTGTGTAAGCTCTTACAAGATTTTTAGCATGTTTAATACCTTCTTTATAGGAACCTTTTTGTTCTTGTTTAAAAACTAAGATATTTTCAATTAACTTTTCTAAATGTTTAAAAGAATTTGTAATAAATAGGTTATTTAAAAACCACCTTACTTTTTCAACTGGCCATATACTCCCTGTTTTAGAGTCAGAATAAAATTTGGTTAACTCATCAATCGCTTGATTTTCTCTACCAGTTATTCTGAGATACATAGCTCGTTGCTTAACAAAATCTTGAGGATTTACATTATCAACATTATTTTTACCTGTTAACAGCATTAAATTGAAATTATTGTCTACAGTGTATAAGGTTTTTCCATTTAGCAGTTCTTCTCCTTTGATAAGAGATTCTAAGGGTACTGTAATGGCAGTATCAATTCCTTCTTTTTTAATTTCTTCGGCAAATACCTCAAGATTGGCATTAGCTTGTTCTTTTATAACTACTTGTACAAATTTTGATAAGATACTTCTAATATTTGTAATTCCTAAATCTTGGTTATTTAAAAGATCTTTAACTTTTGTATAAAGTTTAGCTTTAGCAACATTTCCTTTTGAAGATTGCCATTCTTTTACTATACTGTCTTTAAATTCGTCTGTTAATTTTTCTTTAGGCAGGTCGAATAAAGACTTAAAAGTGGGTCGTTTTTTAATATTTTCTTTTTTAGGCATTAGTGCAATAACTGAATTGGTAGATTCATTAACTGTTTCAGTAATAACACTTGTTTCTGCATCTACTACAAGCTCTTTTTCAGCTACTTTTTCAACTACTTTGTTGATTATTTGAGGTGATTGGGCAGTAAGTTGTAAAGCATAAGATTCTAAGGATTGCTCAATATTATCTAATACTTTTCTATAATAAGTAGTTTTTCCAGATAATTTTACCATTTTGACATTATCTACTTGAACAAGATCTGGTATTTTGATTCCAGATTCGGGTAAAGATACTTCATCCTTTAAAGCTTTTCTGAAATATTTAGCTAGTGTTACTAAAGGTTCGATAGTCTCTGTACCAATAATTTTTACATTTCCCATAATGTTATAGGTTAATTTAATTAAATATAAATATTGATTTTAAATGTTGGGTTAGGTTTGAATAGTTTAATTTATATTTTTAGGCTAAGTGTTATGTTTATCCGGATCGTATCGAGATATAGGTTTCCATTTAAAAAATTGATGGTATATAAGATAACCTAAGATAAATAAAACAATCATAAATATTATAATACTTATTAAAATACTGGATAATCTAGGGGGGTCTTTTCCAAAAAATTTAATTGGGTTTTTATTTTCTATTTGAGATTCAAAATCTGAAAGAGTAAGCATAGGCATTCCTTGATAGTGAAGATATCCATTAAATAGAATATAGTTGGAATGTTTCATTTTTTGGTAGCAGGAATGATAATTTACTACACTTTTAAAATGTGCTTTGAATCTTTGATAATTTTTTCTGAGGGTAATATTACGGATATTGAGATCTGTATAATAAGCCTCCAAGTTTCCATTTTTATAATATACCATTTCAGCAAAATTATCTTTAACTTTCGTACTCTTTACACTGTCTATAGTATGCTTATCTACCGTAATATAATAAGGCAGGGCAGAAGTATGCAGTGCTGGCACAGGATTGTCTTTAATCAGTATTGAATCCTTTTTGTCTTCTGTACAACGTGTAAAAAGAGTTGTTAAAGATAGAAGAACGAATAAAATACTAAAGATAATTTGTTTTTTTTTCATGTTTTTAAGTTTTAATATTGATTAAAAATACTTAAGAAATTTTAGCAAAGTTTTCTAGAGTTTGAATTCTCTTTTCAATTCTGCCTTTTAGAGTAAATACAGTAGCGGATGTATAAGCATCATTTTGCTTATTAAAGCTTTTTACTCTGGTTCTTATAGAAAGTTGATCTTGCACTTTCTTTAATTGGTTGTGCAATTTTTTTAATTGTTTAGTTCTGCTTTTTGGTTTCATTTAAATAATTTTGATTTTTGTTTATGTAAATTTCTTTACATTTATCACAAATATTCACTTCAAACCAGTAAAATCTATCTCGATGATTATACAATTGAAGAAGTTTACTTTGTGCAAGTAGAATGTCGTTCTTAAAAGTTTTATGCTTGCCACAAGTAGGGCACTGAAACGTTTTAGAAAGGGGTGCATTTGGATAGGTTTTTTTAAGCTTTGAAAAACTACGAAAACGACGTATTGATTTGTCGTCATGTGCGAAGTTATGACCTACAAACTCATTTTTTATTTTCATATTAAATATTTATTACAACAGTTCCTTTTGGATTACCTTTTAAGTTTAATATACTAACTATTTTATTCCCTTTTTTAAACTTCATTTTATTATAGTCAAAGGTACTCTTAGAAAGTATATTAATAATACGCAATACTTTACTGGGGTCGCCAGTAATAGAAATTAAAGCATCTACTACTAGGCGACTATTTGTTTTAGAACACATCTTCAGTAATTTTAAATTTAGTTTTTAAAAGCTTATTCTTTTTTTCCAAATGTTTTTTGAAAGTATTATGGTCTATTGCTATTTTGATTGCTATAATAATTACCATAACTGCAGTTAATAATAAAAATATTACTACAATATCATTTTCATGCATTAATTCAATCATTGTTTAGAAATAATCTGTTTTTTTAATTACTTTAGAGTTTGCTAGAAATTTTAAATAGGTTTTTAAGGCAAGTATTGAAGACTGGCTATATTTTTCAGACTCTATTCGAGTTACAAAACTACTTAAGGATTCTGCATGTAAGGAAGACTCTTTTTCTAAGTCCCTGATTATTTTATACACGTCTTCAATAAAAGCTTTATTGGCTCTATATTTTTTTCGTATAGTTAATTTGTGAATAGGTTTTTCTTTTTCAACATGGGAAGTTTTAAAAGTATAGACTGAGTTTTTAAGGTTTTGTAAATCTTTCTCTATTTCATCTAGTTGTTTTTTAGGCCCGTAATTAACTATAAACACTGTTAGAAAAATCAGTGCTACAATAATTCCTAAAATTACTATTACTTCTGTATTAGTCATTTTTTTCCTTTCTGTTTAAATGGTTAACATAAATTACTAGTATAAATGTAATTACTACAATAACAGCTGCTAAGTAGTATAAGGGTATGAAATTAGTAAGTATTTCATTTATTTCCTTTAGAATTTCTTTCATTTTGAATTAATTTGAAAGTTATTAAATGTTTTTAACACGGTTATCTGTGCGTTGTTACGTACAAAATCTCTCCCAGTAGTATTTTTTTGAATACTGGTTATTAAACTGCTTTTGATTTTTAGAGTTTTAGAGTCTTGATTAAAACAGACTTGTAAAGGTAGAAATCGTAAAGCGCATTTTTTACATATGCCTGACCCTTCTTTTATTTCTAAGGGTTTTTTGCAAGGAGGCATAAATAAGTCAGCAAGTACATTTTTCTTTTTCATTTTGACTTAAGATTTTGAATAATTGTTTTTACTACTTCTATACGCATGGCTAACCCCTCTGAATTTAAAGGCCACCAGAAAGGGTAATAATAGCTATCGACACCTTTATAATACTTATAGAATTCAGGGAATAGAGCAGATAAGTAATGGAAACTTTTAAAATAATAAGGGGAATGTAATGTAACTTGCCTGTCTATTAAGAAGCATAAAGCTGTCTCTCCCCATACATTTATTATTGGGGCTTCCTTACTGTGTTTTTTTAATACTACTAAAACATTAGAATAAATGAGTATTTTTGATTGGGTATTAAAGGGAATGATTTTTTTGCCATTTGAATCCTTCATGATACTATCTTTAAGTGTTTTTGTAACCAATAAATGCGCCATCTTTGATCTCCTTCTTTCCAGAAATAAAAAATTCGTATATCTATTATACCTTTTTTAGAAGCTTTAATTACTGTTTTAGTCGGATGTTTATGAAGATATTCTAACATCCATTGGTGTTCTAATACACTTATAGTGTTATCTTTCATTAACATATCATCCCAATAACTACACAAACCAGTTTTAATTGGAATTTTATTTTCAAGAATATTGTGTAAGGTTAAAGAAATTATTTTCTTGATAACAGAATTATTATCTATTTTTTTCATAATGTTTTATTTAAGTAAAAAATGAAAGGACTGTTACTATTATTCACAGTCCTTTCTTCATTTCTGACAAAATGAAATATTATTTAGAAGCATCTTGATCCGCTTCTCTAACTACGTCAAAAAACCATTTGTTTTTTAATTGTACAAAAACATTACCATTAAAATTTTGTAGTCTTTCGTGTAATAATTTAAAAAATCTCAATATGTTTAACTCTTCCTCTTTTGTAGGAAGTAAATCAGAAGTGTTTGAGTAAGGTATTGTATTTCTATTTAAACAGTATTTGTTTTTACTACCTTCTTTAAAAGCTCTCATTATGCATTTATCACAGTTATTTTTTGCAACTTTACATAAAGGGGTTTCTAATATTTCTACTCTATTCTTGATAAAATAAAGCTGTCTTGTTCTAAGTATGGCCCAAAGCCACTCTTTTTTTCTAGTCATCTTGTCAGTTTTATAATTAAATTAGTTTGTCTTTATCTTTTCGTTTGTCGTAGGGAGTAGTAGGGTGTATGAGCCAGTAGATTAAAGCGAATATTATAAATCCAATTAAAGACCATCTCCTGTTCATAGCTTCGCTTTCTAAAGCTCTGTCACACCAGCTTGTAGCTAGTAATAAGAAGTTTAACATAATGAAAGGTATAAAAAGCAGATTTTGATAGTCTGCTTTAATTAATTTAATATGTTAAAATTATAAAGGGTAATCTATAAGAATATCCTCCATATATTCTTTAAGTTCATCTTCTTGGTTAAATCTAGAGCCGTTTAACATTGCAGCTCTTACTGCGAACTTAAATTGTTCTGCTAGCCCTTGAACAGAAGTGTTATCTTCTTCCCCCACAAAAATAAGTATGTTTTGCCATTTTTTCCGGTCTTTATCTTCATGGGGTGCGGGCACAGCATAAAAAGCTCCCCCAATTGCAATTTGAGTATCAAAAGGGGCTGTAGGCTTCGGCTCTTCTTCAAGTAGGGCTTCTTCAAATGTTTCGAATTGCTCTTTTTGCCACTTATTAAAGATGCAAACAACAGGGTTATTTGTCCTTAATGATATTTTTTTTAAGCCTGAGCTTGATCTTTGAGGTGGTTTTCTTAGTTCAACTATCAAATAGTCAAGGTCTCTTTGTTTAGCAGAGCGCTCTATAAAACCCTTGTTAGCTTTATCTGGGCGTAGCCATGCTACATACTCTGTGGGTGTTTGAATCTGTATTTTTAGTTCAAACCCTGTTTTATTTTCTTCAGTCATGATTTTGGTTTGTTTAGTTTAACAATTTGTTTTATTTTACTACGTTCACCCTTAGTGAGTAGATGGTGCAAAGCTTTATTACTAACACCTGTAATTGATTTTAATGTTTCTTTCATTTTGTCAGTTTTAAGTTATTTTATAGTTAAAAGCATAGAGCTTGACGTTTCAAGATATGCTTTAGCAAAATAAACGTACTACTACGCCTATATTCTGAATTGATTAATAAAAAGTTACCTCTGTTATAGAATTTATTGGGATGTATTTTATGATATTTACAAGAGGTATTACATTATTAGAAGTAGGATAGTCAGGGTTAGTTATAACCTTATGAGATACCCTAAGGCACTTTAAACCTAATTGATTAGTGAGTTTACTATAGTTTGTGTGTACTTTATATTCTGTATTATTTGCAGTAATAAAGAGGCCTTGTTTTTTATAATTCCCCATAATAATATTAAATTAAAAGTCTTTGTCACACATTGAATAAGCAAAAGCAAGTATAGCAGCAATGCCTATTACGACAAATACTGTAGTGAGTTCAAAAGGTTTAAAACCTAAGGAGTGTGATAGTATTACACTAAAAGTAGCTATTAAAAGAATTGTAAATGTTTGACGTTTCATTTTGAATAAGTTTTAGTTATGTAATAATGATAAGCTATATGAATACATCTCAATCGAAGGTAAACTAGGCACTGTCTAATTGAGGGAAAGAGGGAAGGTTCTACTATATAAAATAAGAGCATAAACACTATAAAATAAGGCTAAATAGCCCTAAAATAGGGCTAAATAAGGTTATTCTAGTAGTTTTAGAGCCTCCTCTGGGACTTTAATAGCATCATCTACTTTGTAGCTTATATGACCCTCTGGTGCGAACCAAGCAATGTAAGCATTACCTGCTTTAAGGAAGTCTCCAATTACTTCATTATCAAGTCCAATCATGTACCATTGGCCATTTTTGGCCTGTTTTAATTTAATAATCAATAAAGTTTTCATTTTGTCAGTTTTTGTGATTAAACATAGGGGGCTTCGCCCGCTTAGTTAGCATAGGGGGGACTTGATGTATGATGGAATGGGCATTTAGACATATGCATAAAAATAAAAATTACTGAAATTTTTTTTGAGTAGGCATTTAGACATATACATAATTTTAATATATAAAATTCTAAAAAAATCACATATAAGCTATATAAAAATTATCGAAATCAAAAAAGTAGTAATTTTTTTTAGGTTTTATTGAAACCTTTTGCCTACTATCCTCGTACCTATTATTAGAATTTTTTAATAAAAGAAAAGTAATACAAAAGAAAACAAAGCATAGAAGTAAGAATGTAAGACTATCGAAAGAGTAGTATAAATAGTTTGAGCGTTCAATTCACAACATGAATGTAGTGTGAATTTCACTAACAAAAGTAAATTAATATTAAGGTATATGAATATTAGTAAATACAAGTATAGTAAAAGTAGAATTACTGATTCCTTAAATGCTAATAGGTTAATACCTTTAGATATTAATAACAGCAGGGGGAAGAAGGCCAAACCTAAAGTACGTAAGCTAGTACCTATGGCAACAGCCCTAGCAGACCCTATTTTAAAGGCTAAAATGGTTGGTAAATGGTAGAGTTAGTGGGGGATGTAGTTATTAGTGAAACCCTAGAGAGGGTGAATGGTAATATTATAGGCTTTGACGCTAATGGGGATAAAGCTTATGAGTTAACTTTTATTAAAGGGGGTTATAAGGCTAAACTGTTTGGGGCTACTAAAGCAGCGGTATATGCTGCACGAGCTAAGGTAGTGCCTGTTGAAGCAATGTCAGACCCTTCTATACTGGGTTTATCAGGGGGTAAATCCATAGGTACAAGCAATGGGGTAGGGCAAGGGTTTTCGGCGGCCCCTACAATAAATACATTTAATTAGTTTAACATGGCGCATGTAGTAGGGGTTACAGTTTACCCGCAATTAACTGACAAAATAGTAATGGGGGGCACACCTTTCGTGTTTAACCGCTCTTCTAAGTTAAAAGGGACAGCTTCGTTTAACGTTACGGTACCTACTACAGCTAAATATAAGACATTTGAATGGGAGAATGAGGTTATTGACAATATGTTAGATTTGCTAACAGGCACTGATTTGAAAGCCGTTGCATCTTTTGATTATTAATAATTAGTTTACTTATTCAAATACGGGGCCTTTAGGGGCCCCTTTTATTTTAAATAAACATTATGGGGAAGAATGCTGACAAGCGAATGGCTGCTTTTTTAGCCTCTAAGAATTATAAAGGGGCTACGTGGATGACTGAGGAGATTGAATATACCAGATGGGTTGAAGAGGGTCGCCCTATGTATATGGAGCCCATTGTAATAACAGGATTTACACAAAAAAGCAAGGCAAGTAAAGACAACATACTTACTTGAGGATAAGTGCAAATAATTAAGGGAAAGGGGGCTAAATGCCCCCTTTTGTTGTGTTTAAACGTAACTTTAATCAATTTCTATCCGTATAAGGTGTACTAACACGTTAACTATTATGGCGCATCATGCGGACTATGAAGAAAAAGAATGCAAATTTTGTTTTGAACCTTTCTGGGTTAGGTGGGTTGATTCTAAGCCTTATAATGATAGTGGGTTTTGTTCTGCTAGGTGTAGCAGGGATTATAGTAAGTATATTAGAATTAATAGTGAAATTAGTAAACAAATTAAAAAGACGTTATTAAATTTTATTTAAATGACAGGTATAATTGATATTAATAAAGGCAGGATACCTAAAGGTAAAGCCTTATTAAAAGTAGTAAATAACTTACCTAAAAACATTATCTTACCGAATGAATCTGACAAAGCTGAGTATTTCAGTCATTACGAAGTGATGATGCTAAATGATGTAGATACTATAGACGTTAAAGTAGGTGACTATGTAATAGCTGCTAACGGTATCTCTCAACATGGGGGTTTTGAAATAGATGATGAATTGTATATTATAATCTCAGGGTATAATATAGATATGGTAACAATCCCTGATAATTTTAAACGTAAGTAAAATGAATAATTGTGAAAACGAAGTAACTGGTGAAAAATTGCAGGAGCTCAGTGAAGATAAGCCTAACAGTAACGAACCTAAGATTAAAATAGAATTAGAAGAACTTACAGTATCTATTAATGGTAAGCTAATCACTGTACTTAAAAAAGACATTATAGAAGCCAATTTGCAAAACAGGTGGTCTATACAAAGAATAACAAATGATGAAGATTTATTGAAATTGTTTTTATTTATATTGATAAATAATTAATTATGAAATTAGTTTTAGAGTATGAAAAAGCCAATCCGTGTGACAAGGGTCCGGATACTATCTATAGGACTATAGAAATAAAAGGGCTTACACGCAAAGAACGTAAGAAAAAAAATCCTCGCAAAGTGATGGACATTCTAGTAGAATTAAAAGCAGCTTTGCGGAATGAAAGTTGGACTGTAAGGGCTGAGACTTATAGTTTATTAAAAAATTGGTTATAATATTAATAATAAATAATTATATGAGATACAAAGTAATACAAGAATTCCCGGGCCTTAAGGTAGGCGATATAGCCGTTAAAGAAGGTGACTTCTATACATTTGAGAGTACTGAAGAGGACTATTCGGAAGATAGGGAAATTATACGCATAAACTCTGTAGCTTTGGGCCAAGAGGTTGTAGAAGGCTCCCCAGAATTCTTTGAGGCTCTTGAAGAGGTTGAAGAGGTTGAAGAAACACCCTCTAATAAAAGGGTCGAGGAACTTATAAACGACGTGATGCAAGTTGCCTCCCTACTTGAAGGCGATTTAGTTTGTTCTATAAATGAGTATCATAGTGAGCGTATTCAGGAAATGATTAATAAAGCTTATGATGACGCTAATTTTTTAAGTACTTTATTAAACTAATATCATGCAGCATACTAATAAAGGAGTAGAAGACCCTAAAATAGATAATCCTACAGTGTTCAAGTACGCAGATGCTTTTTTGAAATGTCACAAGTGTGGTGCGGACACTAAAGTTTTTGAAAATGTAAAAGGGGGTATGGAGGTTGTTCTTTATACCACTGACCAACATAAGCTTATCTTACACTGTGCCAAATGTGATAATAGATTAGAAATAGGATTTAAAGAGGCTTCTAACCCACCTAAAGAAGATAAGAAAGCGGATGAATTACCTAAACCTACTAACGAGGTTCCTCAGATTGAGGATGTGGAGTGTACCCAAGATGGAAATGTTGAAGAGGCCTCCTCAGAGGAAGGTGGTAAGCTTGTGGACAAAGACTTCCAATATACAGAGTCCTTTGAGGAACCACTTGAACCGGCACTTAAGGAGGACTAGTTATGAATAAGTACAGGAAACATATAAAGCCTAAAAATAAGTACAGGGAATTTCTTAAAGTACTTAATGGCAATCTACATTTAACAGAGAGGGAACTTGATATATTTTCTGTTATGATGAAGATAGATGAGGAATGGGAACCTGTAGAGGAGGGGGGTTTTAAACATATTATAAGTACTTCTAATAGAAAGAGGATTATGAAAGAGACTTTGGTCAATAAGAATAATCTTACAAAGTATGTAAGACTGTTTAGGAGTAAAGGATTGTTGATTTCCAATAGTAATGGGGGTGTTGAAGTAACCCCAATGTTTATGCCCTCGATAAAAGGAGAGACTATAAAGATAGTATTTATGCTCGATTGGAGCGCTAAATAAAAATTATGAATTATATTAAATTCCCGAAGATATTCGGTAAGAAGAAAGCTAAAATTAAAGCTTTAGAATTACAAGTAGAAGCCCTGGAAGCTGAGATTAAGATTCTAGAAACTAGGAAGAGGACTAGACGACATCCTAATAAAGTAGTTACAGCTAATAAAATTAAATAATATGAGTATTAAGGATTTGAAAATAGGGAAAAGATTTTTAATAGAGCCTGCTGATAGGTATGACCCATTTTTAATGGAAGTGAAGGTTTTAGATATTACCACTAAAGCAATTAAGTGGGAAAGGGTTGATAGAAAACCTGAGGCTGTTTCCCCTAGTTGGGCACTGATTGCAGGTTTTAGTAAGAATTATTCTGTAATTGAAGAATTGGAAGATTAAGTGAAATGCTAAAAAAAGACGAATTAGTTAGGAAAATAGCTAAGCGCAAAGGCATGGATGAGAGGGTAGTTCGCTTAGTTGCAGATTACCCTCTTAAATTTGTAAAAGACAGGTTTGCAGATGACGATGATTGGAAACCTATAAGGATAAGGTATTTTGGAATGTTCGGTTTAAAAAGGAAATATGAAAATACGGAGTTATCTAAACAAGGTAACGCAATAAAGGTTTCACAACTTAAAGAGAAACAAGTAAAGGACGCCCCTCGTAGGATTAAATAATTACACACCTTATCTGCGAGTAGTTTATTAATTAAAAACTTAAAAGCTTTTGTTTGGCTTGCCTTTACTAAAGGCAGTTACCACTCAGAAGCTTTTTATCAATATGGAAGAATGAATAGGTTATTTGACATAGATCGTGGAAAGTTAGTACTTAATCCTACTGTATTATGGGTACCCGAGTTTAAAAAGCTTTGGGATAGGGATAAGAAGAAAAATAAAGATAGGGCAATAGCTGAGATAAGTTATGTTGTATTTATGCATTCTTTTAAATCTCCTTATGCAGCTTACAATGAAGGGGAACGTAAAACTAAAGTTACTGAAGATTTTCTTAAGGGGGTTAAAAATTGGGAACCAGATGAAGAGGTGAAGGCAGCCATAGAAAAATATTTAGAGTTGCAAGATAGCGTTTCACTAAGGTTATTCCGATCTACTAGGCTAGCTTTAGAAAAGATTGAAGAGTATTTTAGGGAGGCCGACAAAAACGATATCAATACTATTGTAAAGAATAGTAAAGAGTTAGGCAATTTAGTACAGTCTTTAGATAAGTTAGAAAAGCAAGTACAAAAAGAACAATTAGAAAGTACCAGTATTAGAGGTCAATCTGAAGCTGGCTTATTCGAGATTTAAATATGAAAGCTGAGTTAAAAGTAACAAAGAACAGTAATAAATTTAGAAAACCTGCATTACACTATCAAAAATATGACCAGTATTTGTTTGCTCCACAAGGCACTTCAGAATATGTAAAATACTGGTCTACAGAATATGATAGGTGTAAATTTGGTTATACAGCTGAGGATGGTGATTTCATCCCCGGCTATTTTTATTTCTACTTGAATTACTTTCCTATTAGTCTGATTAAAGAGGTTGAGGTAGAAATAGGGGTAGGTAAAACAAGTAGGAGGGCTTCGGCTATACGGGACTTTCCTAGTTTTTATGATTATGACAGGTTTTTCTTTGAGTCTATAGAGAATTGTGAAGAGGAGGGCAAACACCTTATAGTTCTAAAAGCTCGTCGTAAAGGGTATAGTTACAAAATAGCTTCAATGTTATTACGCAACTATTATTTTTTTAGAGGTTCTAAAGGATTTGCCCTAGCTGCAGAGGCAGAGTTTTTAGTAAAGGACGGTATTCTAACTAAGACTTGGGATGGCATGGACTTTTTAGATCAGCATACCGCTTGGTTTAAAAAAAGGCAAGTTAAGAATACTATGATGTGGCGTAGAGCCTCTTTCTTACAAAAAGATGACACTGGTGTAGATATTGAAATAGGCTACAAGTCTGAGATAATGGGGGTTACTTTAAAGAATGATCCTCAGAAAGCTAGGGGTAAAGGCGGCCGGCTTATTATATTTGAAGAGGCTGGTAAGTTTAGAAACCTATTACAAGTATGGCAAATTGCGAGACCCTCTGTAGAACAAGGCTCTTTTGTACAAGGGACAATGATTGGTTTTGGATGTACGTTAGCGGGTACAAAGCTTTATACCAAAGAGGGTAGGTTAGTTAATGTAGAAGATTTAAAAATAGAGAGTGGGACTATAGGTTATAATGGATATTCTCATGAGAAGGAAGATATTGTAGGTACCCTTTTTAGTTTTAAAAAACAGAGTTATAAAATTACATTGAATTCTGGTAGGTTTATAGAATGTAGTTATGACCATCCTATGCTATTCAGTAAAAGGGATTTACAAGAGAGAGTGCCTGGGTTTAGAGGAGAAGGGCTGAGGCGTAAAAAAGTAAAATGGGCAAAAACTGAAGATTTAAAAATAGGGGATCAATTAGCTGTTTTAGAAGAATTTCCTTTTGAATCAAATAAAGAAATGTGGGAACCTCGTTTTATAGGGTTACTTATTGGAGATGGTTCTTATGGTTATAATAAAACACCAGTACTATCTAATGCTGATGAAGAAGTTAATTCTTTTATAGATGATAGATTTAACACAGTAATAGAAAAATCTTATATTACAAAAGATGGTAGACTATATAGAGAAACTAGAATAAAAGGAATTACTAAAAAATTACGGGGACTAGGGATCTATGGGCAAACTAAAAATAGAAAAGCTTTTCCCATTGATATACATTCTTATTCTGAAAATACTGTTACAGAAATATTAAGTGGGTTTTTTGATGCTGATGGGTATATTTATCAAACAAAAACAGGGCGTATTAGAATTAATTTTTCTTCTTCTTTTGATTTACTATTAGAAGTGCTTTATTTATTACAAAGATTGGGTATACATGGTAAAATACATTTTATAAAAGATGAAAGAAAAAATAGAAAAATAAAAAGTAATGGGGGGTACTATAGACTTTCTATAGAAGATCTTAAGAGTTTACTTGTATTTTCTACTAAAATAATTTCACTTATTAATAGGAAACAAACCCTTTTAAATAAAATAGTTGGGTATGCATCTGTACATGAAAGTTCCTTAAGTAAATATATTTCTGGTATAAGATTCGAAAGGATTGTAAAAATAGAAGATTTAGGGGAACAGCCTGTTTATAATTTGCAAACTTCGAACACTCATACCTATATCGCTAATGGTATTGTAACTAAAAACACAGGGGGTGAGGAAGGCGAAGATTTTGATGGTCTTAAAGAATTGTTTGAGAGGCCTAAAGCATACAATTGTTTAGAGTTAGATAATATATGGGATGAGGAAAATATTGGTCAAAAGGTAGGATTCTTTGTACCACAGTATGCTAACTTAGAAGGGGAATATTATAATGAGGATGATAAGGATGACCCTTTAAATGGAGAGCCCTTTATGGATGATCAAGGTAATACTAGAACTTTAGTAGCTAAGAAGTATGTGCTATTACAAAGGTCAAAAGTAATAAAGAATGCTTCAGATAGACGTGCTATAGATAGGCATATTGCTGAGCAGCCTATAATACCTGCAGAAGCCCTACTTGATTTAAGTTCTAATATATTCCCTAAAGCTGATTTGCAAAGGCATTTAGCTCATATAAGGAATGACGAAAAGTTACGTCAGTTTAAACAAGTGGGAGATTTATATTTTGATAATGAAGGTATTATAAAGTGGATGCCTGTAGAAGCTGATAAAGCTAAAGATATTATAAGGTATCGTTTAGATCCGCAAGACGACCCTAAGGGTCAAATAGTAATATGGGAACACCCTATGAAAGCCCCTCCTTGGGGCTTATATATAGCAGGCTGTCTTACTCCAGGTGAGAAAGTAAATACTTCAGAAGGATTAAAGAATGTGGAGGATGTAACACTAGAAGATAAACTCATAAATAAAGAAGGGGAAGAAGTCGAAATAAATACTTTATTAAGATATGAAAAAGTAAACGAACCTACTTATAAAGTGCATATGTATAATGTGGATAGGCCTACTAATTATACACAAGAACATCCTTTATATGTAGCAGATATTCCTGAAGGTAAGTTCGATTTTATAAGGGCAGAAGAAGTTGAAAAAGGCATGTGGACTAAAGCTCCTAATTATTATAAAATAAATTCTAAAGAGATTGATACTACTATTTGGGATAATTATAAAACTAGAAATACAAAAGATACTAATCCTTTGTTAGATGAAGATTTTTGGTGGTTTGTAGGACATTGGTTAGGAGACGGGTTCAATCATAAACAAGGGAGAAATTATACTATTTACAATTCTTTCGGTAAAAAAGAAACTGATTATATAGACAAGTATAAAAGAATTGTTAAAGAACTTTTTAATAGAAATCCTAATCCCAAAGTTCAAAATGGATCTGGTACGCATAAGTTTGAATTTAAACAATTATTCTTATTCTTAGAAGATAATTTTGGTAAATATGCCGATGGTAAGTATATTTCTGAATGGGTTAAGTATATACCTGAAGAATATAAACTTCAATTAGTTTTAGGATATTTAGATTCTGACGGATCTGTTTATTTAGATAACAATAGAATAGTTAGTAGTTTTAAAAGTATTAATAGAAAATTACTTTATGATATACAAGACATTTTATTTTCGGTAGGAATTGTATCTAGTTTTCATTTGTCTGAAAAGAAAGGGAAATACAATATTAAGGGGAAAATTGGAAATAGAAAAGAAAGTTATCGTTTAAGAGTGAATCAGACAAATACTGTAAAATTATATAATTTATACAATTCTTTATACAATAGTAGAAAATTAAAGTTGATAGGAGTTAATAAAAACGGAATAAATTTTGTTAAAAGCAGAGGTTGTCAAATGTCTGAGGATTTAACTTATATTTACATTAAAATAAAAAATATAGAAGTGTCTACATATTCGGGTACCGTTTATAATTTTGATTGTAAAACACACAGTTTTATATGTCAGTACTTCTCGGGACATAACTGTGACCCCTATGATCACGATAAATCAGGGACTAATTCTTTAGGTTCTACTTTTATATTTAAACGAATACAGAGTTTTGAAGAATATTATGATATGCCTGTAGCAGAGTATACTGGTAGGCCGGATACTGCAGCAGAATATTATGAGAATGTTCGTAAATTACTTATGTATTATAATGCTACTTTATTATATGAAAATGAGAAGAAAGGTTTATTCTTTTATTTTGAAAAAGTAAACGCCACTTATTTATTAGCAGACCAGCCTAATGATTTAATAGGAGATATTGTAAAAGATAGTAAAGTAGACAGGAAAAAAGGAATCCATATGTCTCAGTTTATTAAGGACTGGGGAGAGGGTGCAATAAGGGACTGGTTAGTCGAAGAGTTTGCCCCAGGTAAAAAGAATCTTACCAAAATAATGTCGGAACCTTTATTAGAGGAACTCATAGCCTACAATGATAAAGGTAATTTCGATAGGGTAATGGCATTCATGTTGGTCATGATGTACCGACAACAACTGCATAAGTTGCATGTTAAGAAAAATCGTTTGGAAAATAAAAAGCGCTTGTTATTTCCTGATGGTTTATTTACAGGCTATGATGATGAGGAAAATTATACGTATAACATTTCAATTTAATAAAATGGCATCATCTTACAATCCTGAGAGCAGTGTGGTACCTTACCAAATGCTTTCGCTAAGGGAGAAAAATGAAAAATGGAAAAAGGCCAGTGTAGACGCTTTTATATCAAAGTTCTATTTTGGAAATAATAATACTGCTGGTCGTAAGCAGCAAATGAAAATATCCTATGATTTATACAATGGGATATTTGATGAGAAGGATCTTAAATATGTTACAGATCCTTATAAAGTTAATGATAGTTTCCCAGCTTCATTGCAGAATTTTAATATTATCAAGCCTAAAATAGACTTGTTAATGGGAGAAGAAACTAAAAGGCCTTTTTCTCTTAGGGTAGCCCAGACTGATGGGGAAGCCACTACGAAATTTCAGTCTAAACATAAAGAACTTTTAATAGCTACTTTATCGGATATATTAGGGGAAGGGGATTCTGACGCTCCTCTTACAGAAGAAGAGATGGATAAACTACTTTCAGTTGGGGACTACATGTCTAAAGATTATTCAGATATATCTGAGACTACTGCTTTTCATACTTTAAATTATTTGAAGGAAAAAGAAAATTTAAAATATAAATTTATGGAGGGCTTCCATGATTTGATTTGTGCAAGTATGGAGGTTTATTATACAGGCCAGTTAAATGGGGAGCCTATTGCTGAGCGTGTTAACCCTCTATTTTTTAGTTTTGACTATAGTCCAGAAGTTCAGTTTATAGAGGATGGGGAATGGGCAGTTAGAAGATTGCGCATGACCCCTGCAGCTATTTATGATCGTTTTTATGATATAATGGACGAGTCTGATTTAAAGGAGCTTACTTTAAGGCATAGTCAATCGGGTTATGAGAGTAAAGGAAATAGCAGGGAATATAATCATATAAGATGGAGAAATATTTCTGTAGATGGAAACGATAGCTGTGATGCCTTTACAGGCAATACTATAGATGTGTGGCATGCCACTTGGAAGTCTTATAAGAAAGTGGGGTTTCTGGCTTATTTAGACGAGAATGGGGAACCTCAAGAAGAAGTTGTAGATGAGACCTATAAGGTACAAGAAAATGAAGAGGTTACTTGGGACTGGGTTTTAGAAGTTTGGGAAGGCTATAGAATAGGTGACGGTATATATGTAGGAATAAGGCCTATACCGGAACAATCTGTATCTATAGATAATCCTAATGGTAATAAATTACCCTATGTAGGTGTTGTCTATAATAATAACAATACAGCCCCTAAGTCTTTAGTAGAGACTATGAAGCCTTTACAGTATATGTATATTGTAATATGGTATCGGCTAGAGTTAGCTATTGCAAGAGATAAGGGCAAAATTATAAACATGGATGTTACTCAAATACCTAAATCAATGGGTGTAGATGTTAATAAATGGCTTCATTATTTATCCTCAGCTGGTGTAAATCTTATTAATCCTTATGAAGAAGGATGGGATGTGCCAGGTAGAGAAGGGGGGAAAGCCTCTCAATTCAACCAATTTAGTCAAGTGGATCTTACGATGTCTTCAGTTATTTCTGAATATATAGGCCTCATGGATAAGATAGAGGATATGATGGGAGAAATTTCAGGGGTATCCAGACAGCGTCAAGGGCAGGTACAGTCTAATGAACTTGTAGGCAATGTACAGCAAACGATAACGCAGTCATCTCATATCACAGAACCTTTGTTTTTTGCGCATATGCAAGTTAAAAAAAGAGTTTTATCAAACCTGTTAAATATTGCTAAAAATGTGTGGCACAAGTCTGGCAAAGAAAAACTAAACTACATCTACGATGACGTTACAAGGGTATTTTTAGATATTACAGATGATTTTGTGTATGCGGATCATACTATATTTGTAACCGACAGTACAGAGGAGAATAGAAACTTAGAGATGATTAAAAATCTTTACCAACCTGCTATGCAGAATGGGGCTTCACTATCAGAAATTGCTGAGATTATGGCGTCTAACAATCTTACAGATATTAAAAATAAACTTAAAAAATTAGAAATGGATAGGGCTAAGCAGGAACAGCAACAGCAACAGCAGCAACAACAATCTCTTATGGAAATAGAGAAGATGCGCAAGGAAGCTGAGGATAACAAGCTAAAATTAGAAATGAATAAGTTAGAAGTAACAGAGAGGGATTCTATTCGGGATTCTGAAACTTCTATAGAAGTAGCTTTGATTGGGGCAGACTCTAAAGAAGTTTTAGAAGTGCATAAGAATAGAATTGCTCAAGATAAAGTGGATAAAGAGACATCAGTGAAAAGAGAAGAATTAGAGGAACAACGAAGATCTAATCAATCTATTGAAGAAATTAAAAGAATGGAGGCTAGAAATAAAGCCAAACAAAAAACAATAAACTAGTTAAACTATGAAAGAAGATATATTTGGTGGGTTTTCAGCAGTGGCCCAAAGCATCTCGGATAGAACAAATTCGATAGAGGCAGAATCGGAAGGAGGAGAGGAGCTTCCTACCGCTGAAGAAATAGCTGCTAATCTTAAATTAGAGGAAGAGGCTGAGCAATTAGGTAAAGAAGGGACTGATGAAATTCCTTTTAGAGAGGATCCAAGTGACGAAGAGGATGGGGAGGATGACGAAGATGACGAAGACCCAAAAGGGGGTAGTGGAAGTGAAGGCGATTCTGACCCAGATTTAGGTACTAATTTTGGGGAGGCTGAGCCTGATTTAGCTGCTTATCTGCAGGACCGACTATTTGAAGGATTTGGTTTTGAGAAGGGGGAGGAAGAGTTTAAAAGTGTAGAAGATGTTATAGATTTTGTTAAAAAGGTAGTTGATGAGAATTCTAAGCCTTCTTATGCAGACGAGACTCTTGCTTTAGCAGATGAATATGTTAAAGAAGGTGGTAAATTAGAGGAGTTTTTAGAGACTGTTAAAGGCGGTGTAAACCCTGCCACAATTGATATAGATTCTTATAAAGATCAGAAAAGTGTTATTACAGAACTTTTAAAAACGAAAGGATATTCCGAAGCTAAGATAACTAGAGCTATAGATAGGTATGAAGATGCGGGTGTTTTAAAGGAAGAGGCTGAAGACGCTTTAGAAATGATAGAGGAGGCTAAAGAAGGAATTGCAGAAAAGCTATTAGAACAGCAAAGAATAGACAATGATGCCCAAATAAAGAAACAACAAAAATACGTAGGTGACGTAAAGAAAGAAATAGAAGGTCTGAAGGACGTTAGGGGTATAACTCTTACTAAAAGAGAGAAAAAAGATCTCTTTGATTATATATTTAAACCCACTCGTTCCGGGAAGACTAAGTACCAAGAGGATTATGTGAAATCTCAACGTAACATGATTGAGTCTGCTTTCTTCACTATGAAGGGCGACACTCTAGTACAAAAGGTTCAGAAGAAAGCAACTTCTGAAGCTGCTAGTAGACTAAAAAAGAGGCTCGCAAATAAAGGCTTACGTGTAAGAAATGAAAGTGGCCAAGGAGGTAATACAGTTTCTGATATTTGGGATATGGCTAGCAGTCAATTGAGAAATCCTTTTTAAACTAAAAACTAATTTAAATGACTAATACAGTTCTTAACGGATTACAGCTGTACCGTGCCAAATGGTTTTCAGATTTAGTAGATGAGAATATGTTATCAAATGCTTTGATGACAAAACCTCACGAAGTTTCTACTATACTGTCTTATGTATTTGGTACTTATGAAAGTAGTGTAATCGACTTCCTGACCTCAGGATTAGGAAAAACAGTTACTGTTGAAAACAGACAGTACGAATGGCCAGTTATGATACAACATGACAAAGCCATTGAAATATTTGATGCTAAGTGGCAAGGTGCGGCTATTACCGATAATCTTACACCAGGCATAAACCAAACTCCTATACTTTTGTATTTGAAAGAAAAGTGGTTAACCAATGGGCTGAGCCACGCTGCATAGTAATATGTAGAAAAATAAATTTCGTGAATTGCTGGAAACTCTTAAAGATATTTAGACCGTAGAGTAATACTTAAATATATAGAGATGAAAATTAAAAATAGACAATCAGCAGCCGAGCTAGTAGAAATGAAACCAATTCCTGGATGGGAAGATTCCTATTCTATAACTGAAGATGGAAAAGTTTTTTCAAATAGAAGTAACAAATTTTTATCCCCTAGAGAATCAATGGATGGGTATAATAGAGTTGCTTTACAAAAAGAAGGTTATAGGAGAGAATATAGAATAGCAAGATTAGTAGCTATTACATATATTCCAAATCCAGAAAATAAAGAACAAGTAAACCATAAAGATTATAATAGAAAAAACGATTTTATAAATAATCTAAAATGGGTTACCCCAAAAGAAAATACAGACTATTCCTTTAAAAAAGAAAGTAGGTTTAAAATACCTGAAACTTATAAAGTCTATACTTTTACAAATGTATTTAACAATAATTCATTTACAATAATAGGAATTAAAAATGTAGCTAAACAATTTGGATGTTCTGCTAAAAACTTTAAAGCACTAATTACAAAATATGCCAATACTGGTATGTACGTAAAACAAGGTTACTTTAAAGGACTTAGAATTGATTCAGACTACTTGAAGGTTCAGAGACTATCCGAAAGGAGTACACTCTAGTGAGTGGAAGTGCGAAACATCCCTAGTGGATGAAGATATAGTCCGATCTCATGTGAGAGCATGAGCAGCTTAAAAAGCGGGTAGGGAATAACGCCCCCTACTGAACATCAACAGAAATGTTGGCCCAGGCGCAATCTTGGCTTTTGATGAACGTGAGTTTCAGGTAAGAGTTTCAGGCGCCCCTTATCAAGATGGTGATTATTTTGTATACACTGTTTTTGTAGCCGATGGTAGATCGGAATCTTATATTCCGCCTGAGCTATTGGAAAAAAGTAAAAGGGTAAGCCGTGAAGGCTCTGCTTACGAAGAGTACAGTGATGAGTCAGATATCGTGAATTATAATACTCCATTGAAGTTAAGGAATCACCTTACTACAATGAGATTATCTTATGATATTACAGGTTCTGCTTATTCGTCTAAGATGGTAATCGAGATGAAAGATCCTAAAACAGGAAAATCATCTTATCTATGGTCTGATTATCAGGAGTGGGTGGCCCTACGTCAATGGTATCAAACAATGGATCGTTTCTTAGTTTATTCTAAGTATAACGCTAATCCAGACGGTACTACTGATTTAAAAGGTACTAATGGACGTCCTGTATATATTGGCGCTGGTTTGTTACAGCAGATTGCTGCTTCTAACCGTCAATCCTATACAAAACTGACAGCGGATCTACTTGAGGATTATCTCTTCAATTTGTCTTATAACATCATGGCCAAAGGGGAGCGTAAGTTTGTAGCTCTTACAGGTGAGATGGGAATGAAAGAATTTGACCGTATACTTAAAGAAAAAGCTTCAGGTTACCAATTAGTTGATACTAAATTTGTATCAGGTTCTGGGCAAGAGCTTACTTTAGGCGGGCAGTTCACTACTTATAAAATGCTCAATGGCATAGAACTTACATTGAAGCACTTCCCATTGTATGATGATATTGTATATAATCGTAGTTTACACCCAGTTAGTGGCAAGCCTTTAGAATCTTATAGGATGACCTTTGTTGACTTTGGAATGCGTGATGGCGAATCCAATGTGCAGAAAGTTGTTCGTAAAGATCGTGAGATGGCTATGTGGCATATTGCTGGTTCTGTAGCTCCAGGTACTGGACATGCAAAATCTAAATCAACTCTTCGTGCTAATGCTAAAGATGGTTATTCAGTTAACTTCTTAACAGAGCAGGGAATCATGATGAAAGATCCTACAACGAGTGGGGAATTAATCATGGATATTGCCTAGTAATAATTATTTGATCGGGGGCTTCGGCCCCTTGATCTTTTTAAAACCTTCTAACTAATAGTTATGGAAGTAAGAATAAAACACCTGCATAAGCAGGACTGGTCAGGTATAACAAGATATCCAAATTGTTTTGATGCCTTAGGACCATATTTCACAAGGTCGGGTAGAATATATACAGGCCTATCAAAAGAGGATGCTGACCGTTTAGGTGAGATTTTGAGTTTGGATTTAGCCCCGGGCTCTGCCTATTGGGACACTTTTAGAATTCGAATGGGTTCTGAAGATTTTTATCTAGACACTACTGACCCTTTTGATGAATTAAAATATTTGTTCCTTAAGGGGCACAAGCGAGTAGCTGAATCATTGGATTCTATCAAGCCTACCGCTCAATATTATATTAGCAATCCACAAGAGGAGGCTAGTAAAAATAATATTCAGAACAGGCTTAAGAGACAAGCGTATAAAGAATTTGATAAAATGAAGTCTGGGGATATTAAGAAATGCTTACGACTTTATGGCTTTAAATCTGACAGCGTTTCAGATTCTGTAGCTGAAGAAAGGTTAATGACACTGTTAGAACAAAGTCCCGCAAGATTTTTCGATAAATGGGTAAACAATAAAAATAGGGCTACTGAGTATTTGATTAAAGAAGCGATTTCTAAGAATGTAGTAAGGAAAAATAAAAACATATATTCTTACGGCACTACTACTTTAGGGAATACTTTAGAGGCTGCTATAGAGTATATTGATGAAAAAGAAAATTCTGAAATCAAAGCAACTATTATAAACGAAACTATTATTAAGTAATGACAGTTCTTGAGATGATAAACAGTTTTAATATAGGGGTGGATAAAACTACCTCTTTCCAAACTGTGTCTTTTGAAGAGGAAGAAGTACTTTATTGGTTGAATGAGGCGCAATTGCAAGTCATCAAGCAAAAGATGTTTGGGAATAATTTTAGGAAAGAGGGTTTTGACACTTTGTATAAAGGCAAGGTCACTAAAAGATCTGATGACTTAAGTAACCTTATAAGGAATACCGAAAGGTTGAATTATTATCCCACAGGCAATCCTAGTGCTATATATCCTCATTTTAGACCTCACGAGTATCATCCAAATGTAGCCACTATAAATATAGTAGCTGACAATATGCCGCGATACCTCTTCTACATAGATACCTACTTTAAAGCAGTAGGCCAAGATGGTCCTATGGAAACAGAAGTTATAGAGCAGAAGGATATTAGAGATTTTGTAGAAACCCCTACTAACAAGCCTTTTTTAAGGAATGGGCTCGTTTATTTAAAGGGTAATGAGGTTAACATAATACACGACCCTTTTGTAACACCAGAATGGGCATATATTTCTTATGTAATGCAACCTAAGAAATTGGCTTTATTTACTAATCCTGATGCTTGGATTACTGACTACAGTATAAAATCTCATTGGGATGACGAAGTGGTATCTCAGGGACTTGTAAGTGAGCAAATACATCCAGAAATTGTATCTTTGGCAGTAAATCTTGCTTTGGAAAATGTTGCAGATCCTCGTTATCAATCACATTCAATAGAGTTAAATAAAAAAGAATAGTATGAGCCCTAGAGAATTTCAGGAAGCTTTTGAATATACAGTTAATAAATATGATGAAGTGGGAATTGTTCCTTCTGACACTATATTTTATTGGTTAAATACAGCTATTATTGAATTTGTAGAAGTAAACTATTCTAATGAGAAGGAGTCTTTTGAAGAGACTCAAAAAGTTACAGATGTTCTTAAAAACTTAGTAGTTGAAGAAAGTTTACAAACAGCTAACTACACTTTCAGAAATAATAGTCTTATGGCTACTTTACCAGAGGACTATCTACATGCAGTTAATGAAGAAGTTAAGATTCAATACTCTGTTACTGCAGAAGCTACTGAAGTAAAGAGGGTAGGTGTAACCGACTCTTCATCAGCCTTGCTTGCAAATCAATTAGCAGATCCTTATAGTCCTTATAGGTTACATTACAGGAGTGCTAAACCTTTACGTTTGTTTAACAGTGGTAAAGTAATACTAATTACTGATGGTAATTATACTGTACTTGAATACTATTTAAGGTATTTACGGAATCCGGCTCTTTTAGTATTATCTAATACATCAGAAGATTATAAAGACCTGCCTAAAAATGTACATAGGGATATAGTTAAAATTGCCGCATCCTTATATTTAAGAAGTGTGGGAGTGTCGCTAGCCCACCAACCAAAACAACAAGAAAGTAATAAATAATAAAATATATTATGTTAAAAAGAGTAAATGAAATATTAATCGGTAAGGATATTGACCGCTTCGCAGGAGAATTTGGCGGCAGTTCTATTAACGAAATACAGCAAAATATTGCTGAAGGTGAGATAGTAGTTTTAACACAGGATTTTAAAGGGTATATTAGAGGTACCGATTCTTTTACTACTACCCCTACAATTTATATAGCAGAAGGTTCTGCAGATATGGGGACTGAAACAGCCCCTGATGGTACAGAGAGTGCTATGCGTAGACTTATTATATCAGCTCCTATAGACGGGAATTTGGTAAAAACCTACAGTAAAACTTCTTATACTGCAAAAACTGAAAAGAGTGTTACATTCGGACCTATTACAGATCCTATAGTAGCAGGTACAGAGTATCTTATTAAATTTGTTTATAAAGATATTATAGAGCGTCCAGCCCCTTACTCACAGACTTACAGATACACTGCTAAAACTGGGGATACTTCTGTAGAAGTTTTTGACGGATTACGTGCTAGAATACGTAACAATAAAGGGCAGCTTTCTATTAAAGGGGGTGCTAGAATTTCTGTTAATGCTAATGGCCAAGCTAATTTTGTAGCTACAGGTAAAGCAATCCCAGAATGTACTTCTAAGGTTAATGATATAGATGAGTTAACACAGGTTGATTTTGAAGCTTATCTTAATTATGTAGATAATGACGGTAATTGGACAGCTGTAACTACTGCCCCAACAAAATCTTATGGCGCTGCTTTTAGAGGGCAAGGTTCTTGGGAAGTTATAAGGGATATTGAAAAACATTCTTTGAGTTATAGAGGAATTGAGAATAGAATATGGTTCCCAGTAGCTTATCCAGTACAACGTGTACAAAAAAATGGTGAGTATAATACTATTGTAATAGAGCATGATGCTGCATATGTAAGTGCTGACAACCAATATACTAAACAAACTTCTCTTACAACTCAAACAGCTTTTGAAAAAGCTTTAGGTGCTCCTACCCTTAATCAAGGTAGTGGTATTGAGGACGACTTGGATGATTGGATGGCTTCTTTACCAGCTTCTAAATCTGATGATGATTTAGTTTGGTTATAGAGTAATCAATATAGTACTAATAAGGAAGGGCGGTCGAGTTAATCGTCCGCCTTTTTATTTTAAAATATATGAAGGACATACAAGAGATATTAAGAGGGGATAATTCTGTATCTTTAGAGTTTACTAGTAAAGAGTACCAAGGTAATATTACGTTTAGGGAAAATGCTTTTTGGCTTGATAGGGAAATATACGATACCAGAGGAAAGATGCTGAACGGCACTGCACTTTTTACAGAACTTACTGATACCCCTAATTCATTAACAGGAGAGGCCGGGAAATATGTAAGGGTAAATCCAGCAGAAAATGGCTTAGTTTTTGTAACGGGACAAGACCCTACAGTAGCCACTACTTGGGGGGAAATAGTAGGGGATATTACAACTCAAGTAGACCTAAATACTCTTTTGACGTCCAAAGAAAGTAATCTAGGGGACCCTGTTGCAGATAACATGGTGCTTAGTTCCCTTGTCAATGGTACAAGATCTTGGGTAGACGCTGCTACTATTAGCGGGGTACCTCAAACTACTGACAGTTTAATAGAAGGGAATTCTAATTTTTACTTTACAGAGGCTAGGGTAACAAACAATACAGACGTATTGCTAAATACCATGAACCGACATAACCATTCTAATAAACCCCTACTTGATAGCTTAATTACTACAGGTACAGGTATTAAGTTTCTTGCGGATGACGGTGTTTATAGAGAAGGTGTAGGTGGCGTGACGGACCATTCTATGTTAGTAAATAGGAATCTGGCAGACCAACATTCTATTTCTTCTATAACTGATTTACAGCCACTTTTAGACCATATACCTAATACTACAGATAATTTAACAGAAGGGGTAGCTAACCAGTACTATACCGATGCTAAAGTAAGTACTAATGGGGATGTATTAGGGAATACTACTGCTAGGCATACTCATTCTAATAAAGCCTTATTGGACAGCCTAATTACTACAGGTACAGGTAATAAATACCTATCTGATGATGGTACTTATAATCCTGTAATAGGTGGAGGGGCCGCTACTTGGGGGAGTATAGGGGGTCTCTTATCGGATCAGTCTGATTTACAAACAACTTTAGATAGTAAAGAAGCTTCTTTAGGCAATCCTGTTACAACAGGCTTATTTCTAAGTTCTACATCTACTGGTGTACGTTCTTGGGTAGCTGTAGATGGGGGACAGTTAGAAGAGGATGTTATTATATTAAAGCATACTTACGATTCTTTTGCTTCTATACAAGTACAGATAGATGTTTTACCTAAGGATATGGCAGGTAAAGAAATTGTTATACTGTTTGCTGATGGGGCCCATGATTGGGGGAATGATATGCTAAATCTTATGGGGTTTCATAATGGCCGTATAAGGTTAGAGGCTGCTACAATGATTGCTGCAGCAGGTACTAATCAAAATGCTACATGGAATTTAAATGGTACAGGTTATTTAAAAGCTGACAATGTATATGGTAATATAAGTATAGCTGGTATAAAAGTGACTCCTACAATAGGTAATGTAGTTTTTCAAATATCTGGCAATGCCAAAGTAACTACTACTTTAATGTATTGGGACGCTCACTTATGTAACTATGAAACAAGTGTATTTTACTCAGCAGGTGTAGATATTTCTTCTTATAAGGATACTTTTACAGGGTCTCTTTCATACATTACTAATTTTGTAAAATTTGTTAGAGGTGTAGAAGAAGTACAAGGGGGACATATAGCCATTTTTGAAGCTTCTATGAATACAAGGGTATTCACAAATGCAGCTAATGGCGTAGGGACAGCCTCTTTTAACTCTTCAGAAGGTGTGTTTACAAATAAAGTAGTTGGAGATGCTGTAGATTTAAGTGCGGCAGTAGAAGGCGAAGAGAATATAAACCTACTTCAGTATACGGCATTAGGGAATCATTCGCATTCGCCAGGAAATGGACAAGTATCTACAGACGGGTATTTCATATATTTCAATTTGTTTAATGCATCTGGGAGCTATATTAAGCGCATACTATTAACGATTGAGGTTGGGGATACTGTTGCGATGACTGAAAAAACTAGTGGCGGGGGCGACAAATATTTTATTTATGTTGTAAAATCCGTATCAATTAGTGGGTCTGTTTGTACTATTGAAAGAGAAACAAGTGCAACTGGGGGTTTAGATTTTGATTCAGGGGATAATATAGAGATTGAACTTTTTACTGTAAAAGGTACAGGTACAGGCTCTAATGTAGCCTCTGTATCTTATCCTTATATAGGTACTGTAACAGATACTAGTATAGAAATTACCCCTTCTTTTAATAGAAATGGTATTATTTATTGGGGGGCTTATTTAAGTACTTCTAGCGTGCCTTTAAAGTCTGAAATAGAAGCTGGTACTAATGCAGAAGTGTTTGGCAATACGACTGTTACAGGAGGAGGTTCTAATAGTATTGTTATTACAGGCCTTTCTGCAGAAACTGATTATACTAATTACATATTTGGTAGAGATGGTTGGAAGAATGATAGTGAGGTAAGAAGTACTTCTGCTACCACTTCTATGGCAGTTGATAATTTACCTACAGCGACTAATGTTACTATTGCAGGTACAGAAACAGAAGGGGAGACCCTTACAGGAACCTACACTTATACGGATGCCGATGGGGATGCTGAAAGTGGTTCTACTTATGCATGGTATAGGGCTGATGATGCTTCAGGTACTAATTTAGCAGCTATCAGTGGAGCTACTTCCCAAACTTATACGCTTATAGCAGCAGATGTAAGTAAGTTCATTATGTACGGTGTAACGCCTGCAAATGCTAATGGTACTGGTATAGAAGGCACTAGTGCGTATACGGGGGCAATAGCAGCAGCTGCAAGTGCAATGGTTGCTCCTACACTTACTTTAGGTACAGTTACAGATCATACAATTCCTATTTCTTGGAATGACCCTAATAGTGGGGCAGACACAGGACTTGTTATTGAAGTAAAGGAGAGTTCAGAGGCTACTTGGGATAAAATGTTCATTGCTAGTAGGGGTATTTCAGACTATACTATCAAAGGTATTTGGGAATCTGGTATAGGGGCTGATTTACTTGTACCGGGAACCAATTACGATATTAGGGCTTATTTCAGGGGTAACGGTATGCTTGGAGATAGTGACTACACAACAATTAGTAATACCACAACAACCGGCTCACTTCCCGGGCAAGATACAATGGGGACTGCTACGGTTGAAGATATAAGGCCTCGTGGTTTTAGGATTAGTTTTGGACATGTGAATAATGCGACTAATCTTAGGGTTGAGTATAGAGTATCAGGCACAACAGATTGGGTTCATTATAAACACGGTGTTAAAGTAAACGACAGTATCTATGTTACAGGGCTTACTCCAAACACTGATTATGAAGCAAGGGTTAAAGCAGTGACAAATGGAGGTAGGCAGTTTACTGTATGGAGTAATACAGTCACAGTTACTACCTTGGCAGTTTCAGGCGATATGCTTATGACTATTAGTGTAACTACAGATGGGGATAGTTTTACTCTCCCTTTCAATGGTACAAATGATATAAATATAGATTGGGGGGACGGTAACAGTGATGCTAGCATTACAGTTTCAAATCCTACTCATACTTATGCAACCGCAGGAACTTATCTCGTGAAGGTAGGGGGTACAGCTACTTCGTTTAGTTTCTTATCTACCAATACCAGTGCTTCAATGGTAATAGGCATTGACCAAATGGGTATTATCTCTTATTCTAATATAGTAGGGTTATTGTCAAATTGTCCTAATGTGGAGTACTTGTATATGCAAGATATAAATCTTACAAATATTACAACTTTAGAAAGTTTGGTGAACAATGCTCCTAATCTTTATACTATAGACGCTAGAAATCTTAATTTTACAAGCATTACATCAATGCGAACCATGCTTTATCGAACTAAAGCTTATTTGTATAATGAAGGATGGTCGAATACTAATAATATTACAGACTTTTATAGATTTGCTTACCAGTCTACTTCAAGGGAAATACCTGTAGAAAATATTGATTTTTCTGGTGCTACTAATTTGCAATATACTTTCTTAGGTATAAAATCAGAATATTTAGATACTCTTAATATGAATGTGGGTACTGCTACAACTATGTACGGAATGTTCAATGATAATAAAATATTATCACTATTTACCAGAAATTGGGTTACTGCAAGTCCTAATATGGAAATATTTGCGAGAAGGTCTGATTTCAAATGTTGGATTAACCCTAATGCATTCTGGGGGAATGGCGGTATAGCAAGTCATTCTAGAGCATTTGAGGATGCCTTAGAGATATCAAACTATTCCGATATACCTAATAATTGGAAAAATATAGCACTTACTGCACCTGCTTTAAATGCGCCTACAATGGGCTCTACCACAGCAGATTTGACATGGTCAGATCCTAACCCTGATTCAGGGGCAGGTAATGAAAACGAGGAGAACGTTATTGTACTTTATAGAACAGCAGGAGGAGGTTCTTGGACAACAGTATCTCTTGCAGCAGATACTGTTAGTTATCAGATAACAGGGCTTAGTGCTAGTACAAATTATGACTTTGCGATAAGAGTAACTAATGCAACGTCAGAAAACTCTCCAGAAAGTAATATACAAACAGCATCTACAACAGCATAATTATGAAACACGATTTAACAGGCCCTAGAGCCGTTACTATTAGAATGTACCCTACAGAGGACCGGTTTCCTTTTGACTTCAATATAGGTATGGAGGATAATTGGTGGCTTACAGAAGAGGAGCTTGGCTTACAGTATTTATTTTTGAATTCTGAAGGTAAAAACGAACATGTACATGCTGAAGATGAAGATGCTACTATTACTAGATGGTATCGTTGTCCAAATACTGATGTAGCAAACGTGCAATTAATAGCTTCAGGTAACAATATTGATAGGTACATTCTTACAAATGATGATGTTGGTTATTATATGGTAGCTTCCGTAGAAGTTGTTACTAAAGCAGGGGTCCATGGGCCAGAGGTATTTTCTGATTTTTCAGATAAGAAAGTAAGGCTTCGACCAAGTGATACTCCTGAATGTTTTAATGTCTTCATCTCCGGAACTCCTATGGTTAATAGGGTAATGACATTGGACTATAGGTATAAGGACTTGTCATTATCAGAAGAACAATGGAAAACTAATAAAACACCCCACACTGAAATTAAATGGTATTTAGCAGATGATGCTGTAGGCACTAATGCAACACAGATAAATGGGGAGACTACAAAAGACTATTTACCTACTACTGACATTATAGGGAAATATGTAGCAGTCAGTGTTACTCCAGCTAATAAGCTAGATAGGGTAGGTAATGAATACTTTTCAGAGTATATAGGTGTAGGCATGGCCGAGACAACTGAATTTATTACTAGATGGTCTAATGTAAGTTCAGTGACACTTCCTTTAACCCCTTCAGGTACCTATAATTTTATAGTAGATTGGGGGGATGGGAATTCTGATACAATAACTACTTGGGATGCCGCTAGTAAATCTCATGTATACTCTTCTAATGGTACTTATGATATTTCTATTACAGGAGTGCTGACACATTGGAGCTTTAGAACGGGGGCTCATGGAGATTACTCAAGCCATGATGGTATTACGGAAGTAGTACAGTGGGGAAATATACCTTTTAGGGAGTTGTCGTTTCAGAATTGTAACAATATAACTTCATTATCTTTTGATGATTTTAATGGGGCTGACTTTACTAATTTTGGTTATGGTATCTACGGCATGAGTAGTCTTACTCATTTTTATAGTGAGAATTTGAATACGTCTCGCATATCTAATTTTTCTTATTTCGCACGTAATGCCTCTAAATTAGAGGTGGTGAAAAGTAGTAGGTGGGCATTTAGTTCGGTTTTAAATATTGCAAATATGTTTGTCCAAAACTCAGAATTAATAGAGTTAGACACTTCAAAGTGGAATGTATACAAAGCGGAGGTAGCTTATAATGCATTTACACACTTGGCCAAGTTAGAATATATAGATACAAGAGATTGGATTACACACAAGATACCCATTAATGATAGGCACAATCCTACATTTGGGGGAGCTTTTTCAAACAACCCTTTATTGAAAGGGCATTTTCCATCAAAAAACTGGTGGTATAATTTCTATTTTCCAGAGGAATATATTAAAAATACTTTTTTAGGGAGTCCTTCATTAGTAAATTATAATGAAATCCCTGTAAAATGTGGGGGAGCTTATCATCCTGAGACATTTGAAATGGAAGTGCTTATTTCAGAATCAGGCACTGTGTTTACTTTACCTGCTTATTCTTCAAGTAATGATTTTGTAATAAATTGGGGGGATGGCTCTGATACTGAGTCTGTAACAGGTGTAAACCCTTCCCATACTTACATGTTAATAGGTAGATTTACAATTACCATAAAAGGCACTATGCCCGCATTTGGGTTTAAAGGGGGTTTTGGAGTTGAGAAGGTTATTAAAATAAATCAAGTGGGGGATGTGGGACTTACCCAAGTCGAAGGATTTGTCCAAGGGGCTGTACGTTTAATGTACGCTAATATTTCAAGCCTCCCTAATAGTATTACAGACTTAAGTTATTTCTTTGATGGGTGTGCGTATCTAAATACTGTGGATACAGGAAACCTTATCTTTGATAATGTAGTAAATTTTAGAAACTTTGTCTCCGGATGTCATAGTTTAGTTTCAATGGACACGTCTTTATGGGTATTATCTAGTAACCCTGTTATGACAGAGTTTGCTAAAAATGCTTCTCTATTTACTACTTCTCTTAATAGTACTGCTTTTTGGGGGAATGTAGGTATTGTGACCTATACGGACGCTTTTACAAACTGTAATGGGAATCTCAATTGGGCAAATGTGCCAGAGTCTTGGGGGGGTGAAGCGGGTGCCATTAATCCTACTTATCCTAACGGGGTGTATACAGTCCCTTATGGTAGAAGTAATGCTGACGGTACTGCTGGGAATCCTTATGGTGTAAAAGATATACTTGAAGATAATGTCTTAGCAGGTTCCAATGTCTTTTTTAGAAGAGGTTACTATATTAATGAAAGCTTTGATTTCAAAATAGGAGGTACTAGTGGAAGTACTATACATATGCAAGCTTATAATAATGAGCAAGTTATTTTTGTTTTATGGCAATCTAATATAGTTCTGGGTGATTTTATCGAACTTAAGGATGTTATTGTTACTTATCCTGAAAATTTAAAGTCCGTCAAATATGCTTGGGACGATCCACTAGTTCCTATAGATGGTGGGTTTGCTGTATTGAAAGGTGAAGAGAGCGCTATAGTAAATTGTATTTTGTACGACTCTACTGGATTGCATAGCCCTGTCTCTTCAGTTAACCCCTTAGTATATGGTAATATATTATTTTATGGAGGGACTCATGATGGTACAGTTAACCAATCTAACTATGGTAGGGAACATGGTATGTACTTTGAAAATGGTGTGGGCAGTAGAATGCAGGTTTATGATAATGTGATAATGCACTTTTTTGGTAATGGTATTCAATACTATAGTGATGGGGGAGCTCAAGTGTATGGTTCCGATTTTTACAACAATCTTATAATAAATTCAGGCAGTATTAACTCCAAAGAAGGGGTGGCCTCTATGTACCAATATCTATTAGATTGTGGAGGGGCTTCTATAGAGGATTCTAATGTTGTAGATAACTGTCATGGGTATATGTTTAGGTCTAATACAGGTACTGTGTTTCAACTTGGGTATCATTACAATGGGTATACTCATATAATGAGAGATTGTACTAGTACTAATGGGGGAGTGCAATTACAAATGGCTGCTAATTGTGATGTACAGCGTAACACTTTTACTATACGCCCAACTTACTATAGGGGACATTATGGTTACGGTGCGCCAGATTTCGTAATACTTAATCCTGTAGATACTCCCGATACTTATTTCTTCGACCATAATAATTACTATGATTGGGCTTCTAAGACGTCTGGATTTCATGTACAAGGGGTTGAAAATGGTTATTGGGGAAATTTTGAAGGGTGGCAAACAGAGGAAGGGCATGATTTACATAGTGCTTATGCGTCCTATTCTGATTTTACTTTAATGCCAGATTCTATACATCTTTACCCTAACGCTCATGAGGGTAAAAGATGCAATGTTTTTATACACAATAACAGCTTGTCTGCAAGCGTACCAGTAGATATTTCGTCAGTGTTTTCAAATGGGGATACTTATTATGTCTATGATTTAGAGAATTTAGAAGCCCCTATAATGGAAGGGGTTTATAATAATTCTAACATTAATATTTCAACCAATCAGATTAAAAGTTTTCCTTATATTCGAAGTAAACATGTAGCCGAAGAAGCTACTCATACTGGGGATGATTTCGGGGCATTTTTAATAATAGGGCGTAAATTAGAACTTCTACCTGAAAACAGTGAAGTTAATAATAATCCTATAGCAAGAAATGATACTTCTTCGGTAGATAAAGGGGGGAGTGTAGTTTTAAATATAGTTAGTAATGACGAGGTAGTTGCAGAAGGTGCCTCTTTAGATGTAAACAGCATTGTAATTACTGAAGTAGTAGCTGGTTCTGTTGTAGATAATGGTAACGGAACTGTGACCTTTACTCAAGATGGTTCTGCAGTAAGTCTGGGCGGGTTCTTCTATACTATTGAGGACAGTCTAGGAAATGTCTCAAATAAAGCGTATGTTTCTATAACTGTCAATCCAGATATACCTGATGATATTATATCTTCTGATCAAGAACTTACTGACTATATTAATACAGGGGGAACCCCTGGAGATGTAAAATATTTGTCAGGTACTTTTACACAAACACATAATATTTCTATAGACGGTACAGGGGAAAATACAATCTCTTTTTTGGCTTATGCTTCAGCCCCTCCTGTAATGCAAGGCAAAACTATTATAAGTGGTAGTTACATTGTAATGGACAATATTACATTTGAAGATGAAGTAGAATTGCATGGGTTTGTTACAATCAGCAACTGTAATTTTAATGCTAACGCTGGAAATTTTATATACAATCTTGTATTCCCTGCTAATGATTGGAGAGGCTATTATTTACAAATAGACAGTAATACTTATAATGTAAGACCTGACACAAAATTTACAGGGGTCGCTTGGCAGGAAAATTGGTCAGGTTATAATGCAAGATTTCCTAAATTTGATAATAATAGTATTTTTCAAATACTGCCTTAATGAGAACTTTAAAAATGGATAATAAGGATGAGAAGTTAATGAATGAAAAATTCGAAGGGGTTTATCGTTCATTCGAAGATAATTTCAGTAATATAGTAGGTAAGTTAGATGAGGTAATTAAACATCAAAAAATAACAAATGGCAGAGTAACGGCTCTTGAAACAAATCATATTATAGATGTGTCAGAAAGAAGGAGAATGACAGACACATTAAACAAGGTGGTTACAACTTTGGATAGCTTAGCAGATAAGATTGCGGTTTTAGATAAAGACAGGGCTGTTAATGAACTGAACCATGTGAGCATAAAAGAGGATTTAAAAACTATTACAGAAACTGTTAAAGAAGCCGATAAAAGAGGTATGGGGTTTTGGTTATGGTTCTCAGAAAGTAAGATACGTTTAGTAGCACTATTCTTCCCTGTTGTATTAGTATTATTCCCTTCTTCAAGAGACTGGATTATAGATATGGTTGGCAAATTATTTCTTAAAATGTTTTAATGATGGATAAATTTATAGATAAAATAAACAAAGGGCTTAGTAAATGTACTGAAGTTTTAGAGGAAGATAATGGAAGATTAAGCATGACTAGGTTGGTGGTATTATTTGTCACTGCTTTTGTAATGTTTGAGACACACAAGCTTTTAAATGCTCCTGGTACTCAAATAATGGATGTTATTAAGTTCTTTACTTCTATTGAAGGTGTGGCATTAGGAGTTAAAGTGAGCCAGAAAATAGTTGAAAATAAATAATATGGTAAATGTTTATATAAAAAGAATAGAGGAGGGGAGTCAAGGTACTTTCGGTTATTTAGCGGTACCTCAAGTAGGGTTTAGTTGTTTCACAGCTGAATTGCCTTGGTTAGATAATGCACGTAATAAGTCATGTATACCTAAAGGTACCTATATTCTAGAGCCTTTTGATAGCCCTGACCATCCAAACGTGTATAAAGTAAAAGATGTTCCAGGTAGGGGGGCCATTCTAATTCATGTAGGTAACTACGCAGGGGATAAAGCCAAAGGGTATAAGACTGATTCTGATGGCTGCATATTGCTAGGCAAATCCTTGGGGTATTTAGGGAGACAAAGGGCTGTGATAAGCAGCAGGGTAGCTATAAGAGAGTTTGTAAGAAAAGTCAAAAAGTACCCATTAAAATTAATTATAGAATAAAATGGTATTAAGCGGATTAATAGGAGTGGTTACGGGGCTATTAGGGAATGTTGTGACTTCCTTCACTAACCTTAAAGCCCAACGGTTAAAGAACGAGCATGAAGAGAAGCTAATAGGACTTAAGACTACTGCAATGGTAGCAGAGACTGAAGCTACTATAAGAATTGCAAAAGCTAAGATAACAGGGGCATTGGATAAACTAGAACAGTCCACCTATAAAACTAATATAGAAAAAGCTAATCAAAATATTTTAGAAAAGGGGGTTATACCTAAATTATTTGATAATAAGAGTACTAGATGGTTAGGTGCAGTACTTACATCTTTACTAGGACTTGTAGATGTAGTAAAGGGGTTTATAAGGCCCTCTCTTACCATATACTTAGTTATTTTGACTAGTTGGATAACCTATTACTCTGCTGAAATATTGACTGCTAAACAAGCTTTATTAGACGTTTCAGAAGCTTCAAGATTATTTGGGGAAGTAGTAGAGATAGTTATATACTTGACAGTATCAGTAGTAACCTGGTGGTTTGCAGATAGAAGGGTAGCTAAGTTCCTTAGTAGATTAGATGATGGTAATATAAAAAAGGTAGAAAATGATAAAAAATAATCCAGGGGGGTCTAAGAGTATTAGGCAGATAAAGTACCCTGCAGACGATACAGTCCTTAGATTTACTTCTAAAGATCATATAGGGGAAATTACTTTAGATAACATAACAGGGTATTTTAAATTCGAACCGGGCTTAGCTCCTGAAGAATTAGAAGGTTATGTTACCTTAGAGACGGTGCAGGAGATAACAGGGGAAAAATCTTTCGATACTACTACAGTTAAGTTTACAGGGGGGACCTCTTTAAAATGGTCTGACTTTGTAGATAATGGAATGTCTAGCCCTCAAGAGATAGTGTGTGAATTACGTAACGGTACTTCTGTAAACCCAGGGGATAATAAAGGGCGCCTTTTGCTCAATGACAAAGCTATATTTACCGAGGATACCCTTAAAGGGGGTACGGGTATAACTATAGAACAAGCTATGGGGGCAGCTTCGTATACCTATACAATCTCTACTAATGCTCTGCAGTATGTTGATCTAGAAACTGTGTACGGGCCTAATTCAATCACTGTGAGTACAGATGAGATGGGAGGCTATTTCACAGAAATACATTCCGCTACTACTTCTGTAGCAGGAGTAATGTCTGCTGCTGATAAGCAAAGTATAGGGGTTTTAAAAACAAATGGGGAAGGCAGTAAATACCTAAATGATAAAGGGGAGTATTTAGAAGTTTTACCTTATGTTAGCGGACCTATAAGTAAATTTAATACTGCAAATAATGAGGTTGTATTATGTAAGGTAAGTATGGTTTTGGGGGATTCCTTAAATGAGCATATTATTGTAGATTCTTCCTATGGTTCTTTTGATATAGCCTTGTCAATAAGGGATGCTAATATTTATGTAAGTGTTCGACAGACTATTACAAATAATATTCATACACCTGCTATATATGTAAATAGGGAATATGATAACGGTATCAACTTAGAAGTAAAATACCACTCTGGTACAGGGACGTCAGAAGATGAAGTAAAGTATAAGGTACTAAACAGTGAAGCCCCAAGCGGCTCCGGCTTTTTGATAGAAAGGGGAAATGCTTTTATAAACAGCAGTGCAAATAATGAAAGCCACATTACAGTATGGGATAGCGCAACTGCCCCTTTAGTTGCTACTTTAACTGATTTGGGTACTGGCTCTAATGTACTCGCAGATAATGGTACTTATGTAGATATAAGTGGATTGGGGGGAGGTGACATGGCTAAGGCCACATATGACCCCACTAGTATAAACGCTTCCGCGTTTGATTATACTAATTTTATTAATACCCCTACTATACCAGCTACTACAGATAATTTACCTGAGGGAGGATCTAATCTCTATTTTCAAAACAGCCGAGTAACTGCTAATCCTGAAGTAACCCTTAATACATATGCTCGACACTCTCACGCTAATAAAACTCTTTTAGATGCGTTAACAAGTTCAGGCGGGGGAAATAAATATCTTAATGATGCAGGAAATTATGTAGCAGTATCTGCAGGTTCAGGCTCTGCGGATTGGGGGAGTATAGGGGGTATAATAGCTAATCAAATAGATTTAAACCAGGCGTTTCCAGCCAAAGCTTCTACAGCTACTATTTCAGGAACTAGATGGACTTTTCTTCATGATATTACTGTTAGTGGTAATATAGATAATTGGTTCTTCGATCTTTGGGAATGGGATGGTTTAAATAACGTACTTAAATGTAAACATAATTTATCCGCCTCTGGGGAAATAACAGCATTTGCTGAAGCTAACCCCCCCGATGTAAATTGGTGGAATAGTATGCCTTTGGCTACTAATATTTCAAATGGGGGTATAAAAGCTCAAACTACGTTTACTAATGGGATAAGGATAGGAGCTGGAGGATTTTTAGAAGTAGACCCTTCGTATTCAACAAGTGGGGATGTAGATCAGACTCTTACATACGCGCATCCAAATCTCACCATTACAGGTAGTGGGGGCAATACAGTGACACTCACGCATACACATGCCATAACAGAGGTAGATACACTGTCGGATGCCCTTACTAATAGACCTACTAGGTCTGGAAATTCTTATATTACAGGTAATTGGATATTCGGTAATGGACTTACTATATCTAATGGGGCTAATATTACAGGTGGGCTTGTTTCAGAGAATAATATACATGCTTACGAAGATGTGGTTGTAGAAGGCAATATAACAGCTGAAGGAGAAATCACTGCTTTCTATGCTTCTGATAAACGTTTGAAACAAGGGGTTAAAACTATAGATAACGGTTTAAATATTGTAGAAAATTTAAGGCCGGTAGAGTTTAATTGGAATACAAAAGCTGTCGAATTAAATAATAATAAAGAGACTATAAGTTTGCAGGCAGGTTTAATAGCACAAGAGGTGGAGGAAGTATTACCGAATATAGTAGGGTCAATGTATGTAGACTATAAGTCTTTGGATTATGTGCAATTAATCCCCTATTTAATAAACGCTGTGCAAGAACTTAGTAAAGAAGTTAAGGAATTAAAAAGAAGAGGCGATGAATAAAACTATTAATAGCTATACTGTCTTGGGGACGACATTCACTGCTGCAGATATACAGAGTAGGTCAAGTCATATTGGGGGAGAGGCAGTTGTTGGTAATGATGTAGCTGTAACAGATATTAAAATTTCTGAAGTAAGGAGTGTTTTAGGGGAATCTGTTAATAATTTAAAGGGGTTGAATCAATCAGCTAATATAAATAAATATAGTAATTTTAGCCCTTTCTCTATAGAAGCCCCTTTTAATAGTGTCGTGTTTAACAATACAGCTCCTTTTAATTTGGGGGACTTTGCTTGTTATAATAAAGACGCGGTCACTCCTTCTATAGGAGTTGTAGGTGTGGAAGAAGGCGGTACTATACTCATACATCATTGTAACTCACTTCCAGAATATGGTCTTATAGAAACGGATATTCATCTAGGGGAGATTGACTATGAAGGGCTGTATAACGGTGTAAACAGCTTTGTAGTACAGGTAGAATCTTTAGGTAAAGATGATGTTTTTCAACCTGCTATACTTGCGGATTTTACTAAAATTTCAAATAACGATATTCAAGTATCTACTTCTGTTACAATAGATTTAGAAGGGGTCACTGAACTTTCTTCTAGAGAATATACTATGAGCGCCTATTTTACAGATGGGGGAAATAAAAAAATATATTTGCCAGCGGCCTCTTTTAGCTTTAATGTTAGAGCAAGAATAGACCATCCTACTATCGACTTAAATAATCCACCACCTTCTTGGCAAGATGAAGGGGAGTGCGTTACTGAAAGTTTACTCGCATCTTGGGATGCTGTACTGCATTCAGGTCGTTACTTGCACGTGAATAATGTATATGTTATTGGCGAAGTTGCTGGAGAAGGAATGTCCAGAATGTATAGTGGGGATGCAACTTTAAGAGTAATACTTGATGGGGGAACTCCTATAGTTAATACAGTCACTATTCAAAATGGAGGGGCTTTGAGTGAGGAACTCGTTATTGATATGGGAGGATATGTTAATTGTACTGCAGAAGTAGAGTCTTCTATAACTTACACTTCTTGTTAATAAAATAATTTTATAGAGATGATATTTACAACATTAAATACAATAGTGGAAGATATACTTAAGATTATACGGGGGAGTATAATTAATTCCACAGAACCTATATCGAGAAGGCAAATTGAAGACTGGGTACATCAGTATAGGGCTCTCCTTATTAAACAGGATTTGGACAAAGGTTATTACCCTAACCCTGATTATATACAAGAACTTAATAATTTACTTGTAAATGATGAAGCTTCTCAAGGAGACTTCAAGACGGAATTGAAAATCCCTAAAACCCTTGATTTAAGGTACAAGAATGGCATTACTTGGGTAGGGAGATATACTCCGGGCAATAATACGGTTTATGAACATACCCTGATACCTCAAAGTAGGTTCTTTTGGTCTAGGTTCAAACGCTATTCTTTTGGGGAAAATTATGCTTATCTAGAAGAGGGGTATATGCATATTACTAACCCAGGGATCACTCCTGCTTTCATTAGTATTAAAGGAGTATTTGAAAATCCTATGGAAGTAATGCTGATGAATAACCCTTCTGTAAATGGTGATTTTCCTTACCCTATTCCTAATAATAAACTTCCGGTATTAAAGAAAATGATTTTAGAAACAGAGTTAAAAATAGAGGCGGTAGTTCCTTCAGATGTAACAAATGATGACAAGCATAACCCTAAACCAGTTTAATAATGTATTTCGGCAGAGGTAAGAATAAACATCAAAAACCCTATGTATTCAAGCACATGTATAAAGAGTATATTAAGGATAAGGAAGGGCCGTATGCTATTTCCTATAGTGACTTTGTAGATATATGTAATGAGTTTTATAAGGGTATAGCTGAGTATATTTTAGATGGGGGTCTTTATAAGCTTCCTTATAGACTTGGTGATATGTCAGTTATAAAAAAGAAACCTCGCTTGATGGATACTATAGCCACCCCAATAAATTGGGTTGAGACTAATAAGTTAGGGAAGCAAGTCCTAGAAAGCAACGATCACAGTGATTACTTTCGGTTTAGGTTTAAATGGACTAAAATGGGGGTAGCACAAGTAAAGCATATAAAAATGTATCAAGTTATTTTTACTCGTGCTAATAAAAGAAAGCTGGCTAAAATAATAAAATCAGGGGAATACGATTTCTTTGAAGAAGTTAAAATAATATAATATGATTTACAATAATGTATCGGTAAAGCAGGTTATTGCTAAAGTGTTCACCGATTATGATTTACATGAAGAAAGCCATCGTATAGCGGATTATATAGAATGGGCTGGGGAAGCTCTAGAAAAAATAGGGGCCTTTCCACAACTAGAGATTAAAGTTACTGGTAAGGGCGGGGTTCCACTACTCAAAATAGAGAACTATCAAGTAAGCCTGCCTGTTGGACTGTACGGTATAATACAAGCTGTGTATACCGCTAAAGAAGGGCAAGGGGCTTCTTATCAACCTATGCAGTATGGTACAGGTAGTTTTGATGCTGTTAAAGGGGTGACTGTTCATAATACAGTTGATAATACTTACTCTACTAGAGATGAGACTTGTGGGGAAACTAGTAAAGCGTCCGGTATTACATATGTAGTAGCCGGGGGTTATTTAAAAACTAATGTTAGAGATGGTTATATAATGCTATCCTATACTTCAATCCCTTTGGATGAAGAGGGTTACCCTAAGGTGCCCGATAACATGTCTTTCTTAGATGCCCTTTACTGGTATATTGTAATGAAGTCACTTTATCCTAAATGGGTCAATGGTACTATTCGTGATATGGTCTACTTTGAGGCAAGAAGGTCTTGGAATTACTATAGGAAACAAGCTTACGGAGAAGCTCTAATGCCACAAGGGGATCAATTAGAATCTGTAAAAAATATATGGAATCAATTAATGCCAGAACTAGGGTCGGGTAAAGACTTTTACTCCAGTATAGGAGGGGAACAAGCTATTTATAATCAAACTAATTGCAATGCAAAACATTATCCAGTCCTTTGCTAAGGGGATGAATACAGACACTGACCTTTCAGGATTAGGCAAAGGGGTGTATAGGGAGGCTAGAAATTTAACCTTTACCTCCGTAGATGGAGGGGGTATAGGCGCTTTGGAAAATGTGAGGGGCAATGCCTTACTTGCGACTATAGGTTCCCCAGAAGAGGTGATTGTGGGCTATGTGAATATTGTAGAAGATACAGTATTTTTTACATATAATACTGTGGACCTCAATTCTTCTATATGGTTAGTAGAGTCAGCTACAAACACTGTTATTTTAAAATATACAGATGATATTACTGTAGACGGTTCTAAATTAAATTTTAGTACTGCCAAGAAGGATCGGATAGTAGGAGTAGGGAGGCATGAGAATGAAAATGTACGTAAAGTATATTGGACTGATGGCCTTAATGAAGTTAGATATATACACATTGAAAGAGATTATCAATCCACTATTCCTGGGACATATCTTTCAGTTGATAAATTTAGTATGCTCCCTTCAGTAAACTTAGGCAAAATAGACATTACTGAAGACTCTCTAATCCAAGGGGGTAATATAGAGGCAGGTGCAGTACAATATGTTTACAAACTTTTTAATAAGTACGGTGCCGAGTCTAATTTCAGTTCTGCTACAAAACTTTTATTTATAACAGAACTTCTACCAGAAGGTTCCAAACCTTTTGAAGGTGGGGATAAAGATGCTATTGCGCATAAATCAATTAAAATAGATTTTGTAGGTATAGATAATTCTTTCGATTATATTAGAGTGTACGCTATTTTCTACAAGTCCTTTTTCGAAGCTCCATTAGTTAATTTAGTACATGAAGGGGAATTAAGTAAAGATACTTTTAGTATAATAGATACAGGGGATGTTTTAGAAGAGTTGACTTTAGAAGAATTTAACTCCATAGGGGGCAAGTTATTTACAGCTGAAGCCCTTGCTTCTAAACATAATCATTTATTTGCAGCTAATACTAAAGAGAAGTATTTTGAAGCTGTAGACAATACAGGGGAGCCTTTAGACTGCAGGTCTTACAGATTTAGGGATAATGCTGGCACTATGGAGAGTGTAGTAAGAAATGAGGATTTTTCAGAATCAGTAATAATATCCCCTAATGGGGATTGGGCTCTTTATAAAGATGGTGTGTTAGATACAGATGGCTCTGATTGGGGAATTCCTCTTACATTTGACTGTATAAATTGGGATAACGAAATTTACAATGGGCCTTTGTTAAAGAATCTTTCAACACTCTATCAAAAAGATGGGCTGCATATAGGAGGTTCTGGTAAAATAATAAATTATAAATTTGTTTATGATGCCTCTACTACTATAGGAACTTCTTATTTACCCCATTTGGATAAAACTATTTTAAAAGTAAATACCCATAAACGTAATGAAGTTTACAGATACGGTATCATATTTTACGATAAGAAAGGGAGGCCTTCTTTTGTAAACTGGATAGGGGATATAATCATCCCTTATTTTAGTACAGAAGAAGCCACTTCTTATCATTATGCTGTGGACACCTCTCTCCATCCCGTGAATATAAGTATAGAATTCACTGTAGATACCTCTTCTTTTTCATCTGATATTAAAGGGTACAAAATTGTATATGTAGAAAGAAAGAGTTCAGATACAAGTGTTTTAGCACAGGGTATTCTAGGAACCGCCTATGATTCAGATTTCCCTAATAGGGTATTTAAAGGTTTTAGTATTCCTTCAGCAAATTCTGTGTGGAAAGGGAAGGTAGCTTATTTTTATTCTCCTGATGTTACAGTAGGCAAGGCAAGACTTTCTGAGACAGGGCTTAAATGGAGGTCTCTTTCTTGGTTATCCACTCCTAAAGCGGTAGGCGGTGATAATTATAAAAACATATGGTCAGATGAGAATTTCCCAGTAGGGAATGCTTTAGCCCCAGATTTAACATTACATTCAGGGGTAGAATTCAGTGGGCTAGTTCCATTGGTATTGGAGGAAGACGGTATTGCACCCACTCCTTTTGGTATTGGGTTTTCTTCAGGTTCTTTCAGTAATAGAATAGCTTCTACTACTGGTGCGGATAGTTTGTACGGACCTACTTGTTACGGGGTATTTTTTGACACCTTGCCTTATGAATACACAGGGACAGAAGACCCTACTTTCCTTGTTATAGGGGAATTTTATAGGGATGTTTTTAAAACAATGTATGGGGGTATTACATATGCCGATAGGTTTATAAATACTTACATTCCCGCCTCAGAGTATTCCCCTGTATCCAATAGTACGGTAACTACCTTTGGTGATTCGTTTGTATCTTATTATGAGCAGTTAGTGGAGACTTGGGATCCCAGTATTCCTTTTTCCGGTACCACTATGCAAGCTTGTTGGTATTTCCCTGTAGAGTCTAAGATAAATTGTGCTTACACTACTTCTAAACTTTCTAAGTATAACCACAGTCACTGGGCTCCTGATAAGATGAGTATAATGGAGGAGCAAGTAGAGGGGATAACAAGGTGGCCAGATAAATACCCTAAAGAATTAAAAGATCTTTACACTTATAATAATGTATACTCATTACCTGCTTATGGGTTGTTTCCTAAATATACTCCTAAACCTTTATTATTCGAATCTAATCAATTTAATGAGGTATTAGTAATAACTTCAGAGCCTAAAACTAATGCCGAAATAGTAGACAACTGGACTAAATTTAAATACAATAATTTACTTGAAGTTGACACAGCTTATGGGGCTGTTCACACTTTAGAAGTTATGGATAATAATTTATTTTTCTGGCAAGATAAGGCTTTTGGCACGCTTGCTGTGAATGAAAGGGCTTTAATCCAAAATGGCTCTACTGGGCAACTTACCTTAGGTACTGGTGGAGTGTTAGAAAGGTATGATTATATATCAAACAATGTGGGCAATGTTGATAAATATAACGTATCACAATCGGAAAATGAATTATTTTGGGTATACAGTGTTAACTCTAAAATCTATAAATTTGGGCAACAGCTAAGAGAACTATCTACTGTTAAAACAGTTAATTCTTACTTAGCTACCAAAGATATAAATAATCCTATTACGATTACAGATTTTGTGGGTAATGAGACTTTATTCAAGATAGGGAACGAAGTTCTAGTATACGATTGGTTAACTCAAGCCTTTACTGCTATTTATGAATTTGAGCCTGATTGGTTTATTAGGGGATACGACGGCAACTTTTCCTCTTCCCCTACTTCAGGCCCTTATCAAATATGGGAGCATAATAGGGATTTTAAAGAAAATGGTGACCCTATTAACAGGGCAGATTTTTATGGTTTAGGGGCTAAAGAATCTTTTATACATATTGTAGTAAATGATAAATACCCTAATGTAAAAGTATTTGATAATGTAACTTGGCATTCGGTATCAGAGAATGGTGAAGGGGTTATATTATATAATGATACTTTTAAGGAATTTAAAGTGTACACAGAGTACCAAACTACGGGGTGGCAGAACATAAACTGGCAAAGGAGAGAGCGTAATTTTCATACTAGAGTGCCTAGGGATATAATGAGGTACCGTCAAGATTCTAATATGAATATAAATGATTCTAATAATTGGGATACAAACCAAACTTTTAAAAGGAGAATACGTGATAATTTAATGAATTTAGAACTGAAGTATGATAACACTAGTGGGAACAAGTTCTCTTTTCCTTACGTAATAATTAACTATAGGCAGAGTGCTAGATAATAGATATAAAAGATGTATATAAAACAAAAATCAAAGATGGATAAAAGGAAGCTTTCTAGAGAAAGTTTACCTGAGTATAGTCTTGGGGGAGATGTATTTGCAGGCGCTGCTGCAGGTGCTGGTACTGGAGTAGCTGTCGGAGGCCCTTGGGGGGCCGTTATAGGGGGCGTTATTGGTGCGGGTACAGGTCTAGCAAAAGGCCTTCATGTTCAAAAACAAGAGGCTGGGCAAGAAAAGCTGCAACTCCAAAATAAGATAAGGCAGCAAAGGTTAGGTAGCTATGTAGCTGCTCCCGAATACGAATCTCTATATGCTATGGGAGGTATGACAGGTATGCCTAATGCAGAGGTGGAGGGTGGAGAGTCTTTGGCTATGCCTCAAGGTGTTGACGCAGCTGTAGAAGGCCCTTCTCATGCTCAAGGCGGAGTTCCTTTGAACCTTCCAGGCGGTACTAAAGTGTATAGTGATAGGTTAGAAGTGCCTGGTAAGTCTGGGATTACTTTTGCAGATGAACATAAGAGATTGGCAGCTTTAAAAAAGAAGGAGGAATCTCGTAAAGGGAAGAATGGGTCTACCAGAGTTACTGAGCGGACTATAGAAAGAAACATAAAGAATATTGAGAAAGAGGAAGAGGCTTTATTTGCCCTACAGCAAGAGCTAAATGGAGAAGCTGAAAAAGAAAGGCAACAACAAATGCAGGCCTCTCAAGGACTATCTGGACAAATGGCACCTCCTCAAGATATGAGTGGCTTAAATAGGCCTCAAATGGCCTCACAAGGCCCTTCAGCACAGGTACCTCAGGGTATACCTCAAATGGGGGGATTGCCTCAAGGCGCTTACGGTATGGAGTTACCTAAATATGGGAGGGGGGATAAAACTCCACTTCCTGATGAATCGACTCTAGCCATGCAGGAACTACTTAACCCAACATATTCTAGAATTGAAGGTTTAGACAGTCCTAAGATGTCCCAGGATTTACAATTGGATAGGGTGTCAAATTCTCCTAAGGCTGTAGGTAATTTTAATAAAACTGCAAGTACTATAGCCACCCTAGCACCTATGGCTTATAATTTAATTGAGGGATTTAGTAAAAAGGATAAGATTAATCCTGCAGATTATCAAAATAATGCTGGAATGGTAGCGGCAGCTAAGACACGGGGATTGCGTTATGATATAGACCCTATACTAAGGGCTAATAACGCTGCTTTTCAAGCGGGGGCAAGGAATTTAGCTACAAGGTCTAGAGGGGAGCAATTAGCTAATATGGTAGCTTTATCTACAGGATTAGCTAATTCTAACGCTCAAGCACATGCTCAAAAAAATAATGTAGAAAATCAATATAAAATAAGGGGTAATAGGTTAACAGCTACGGTAGGTGGTCAGAACGCTAGATCTTCTTTTGCTGCTAAACAGTATAATGATGAAGTAGATAATTCAGCCTCTAGATTAAAAGGGGCAGGTTTAACTGGCCTGAGTCATTTAGCACAGCAACGCTATAAAGATAGGCAGATGATGAAGTCTCAAATATTAGGGTATAATGCAATGACTTCTATGTATGGTGATGTTGCCTTGAATTCAAAAGGTGAGTACGTACAAAAGAATTTACTGAAACCAGGAGAGGAATTTGACCTTGAAAAATATTTAAACCAATGATACACCCAAGAATGCAGCCGGCCCAGATGCCGGTAATGAGTACTTTTGTTCCTATTCCTTTTGAAGCTATGGCTAAAGCTGGTGCGGCACAACAGAATCTCTATGACCAAACTCAAGAGGTACAGGGTAATGTTACAGACCTTTTAGAGGGGGCTAAAGGACTAAGTGGAGTGCAATTAACCAATGGTTATATGGAAGCACATGGTCAGGAAAGAGTAGATGCTAAAGTAAAAGAAATCTTAGGGGAGGTAGACAGTCTCTCTAAAGGAACTCCTAATACTCTGGGCACCGAGTACCAGACTAAGCTTAAACGTATTTTACGTAATGCAAAGAATGCTTTTTCTAGTAGTGGGGTAATAGGACAAGAGAAAGCTAATATGGAAGCTTATCAGAAAGTCAGGGCCAAATTAGCTAAAAATACTCAATGGATGGATGATCCTTCAACTGCGTTACAAGTTGATAGTATGCTTAGGGCTTATGCAGAAACTCCTGCTGATACGTTAGGAAGTATAAACTCTGATGTGAACATATCTGATTATGTAGATGTAGGGGAAAAAATGGACAAAATTATTAAGGGTGCTAGAGAAACTTATCAAGGTGGTACTTTTGCAAAAGGTCCTAATGGTTGGTTAAAATATACAGAGAGTTATGGACTATCTGGAAACCGTATAAAAAGAATAGTACAAGATAGGATTGCAAGCGACCCGCAACTAAATAGTACTATAAATAGAAGAGCTGCTTATTTAAAAACCAGGGGGGCTGAAGGAACTGTAGAGGAGATTAAAGACCGACTCATTGATAATGAAGCTATTAATGCCATAAATTTACATGCTGGCTCTAAAGGGACTTCTACTAAGTGGTTTGATATGAATTCTAAGGACTCTAACAATCCTAA
>Ga0256831_1000026_pt1 | contig 67484 bp, 67 predicted proteins | sample 132544metaG_FD_189087 | JGI IMG/M metagenome (GOLD analysis project Ga0256831, IMG submission 189087) | Hydrothermal vent microbial communities from Lau Basin, Pacific Ocean - 132-544 | ecosystem: Environmental > Aquatic > Marine > Hydrothermal vents | place: Pacific Ocean: Lau Basin | collected...
AGGCCTGCCCAGTGTGTTGCCCGGTAACTTAACGACTCTGATGAGCCAGTGCCTGGAAACCGGAAAGGCTATGAATAATGTGGAAGTGCAATCCCAGGGTCGCTGGTTTATGTGGAACTTTTACCCGATCACTGAACGTTCTCTGGTTCAGGGGTACGGTATGGACATTACCTGGCGCAAGGAATTTGAAGCCCAGCTGTTTTCTGAAAAAGAGCGCTTCCTGGTAACACTTAATGCCATTGAAGATGCGGTAATTACTGTTGATAAAAACGAAGTGATTACCTATATTAATCCCAAGGCAACGGAAATGACCGGTTGGGAAAATATTGAAGCTATCGGCCGACCTTTTAATCAGATTGTTAACCTGTTTAATGCTGAGGTTAAAGTCCCCGCCAGAAATCACCTGCGTCGGGCGATTGATGAATGTACCTCTTATCGTTTACCGGATAACCTGTTCCTGGCACACAGGGACGGTTATGTCATTGCGGTAAAAGAATTTGTTTCACCTATGAGAAACCGGGGAAATGAAGTGATAGGTGCTGTAGTTGCCCTGCATGATATTACCGAAGCCAAGAAGATGGAGCAGAGTCTGACCTATCAGGCAACTCATGATCAATTAACGGGCCTTATCAATCGGGCTGAATTTGAAATACGCCTGCGCCAGTCCATAGAACGGGCAAAAACCGATAAACTTATACACGTTCTGCTGTACCTGGATCTGGATAATTTTAAAATTATTAATGATACCTGCGGACATATTGCCGGTGATCAGTTATTACGTCAGATCACTAAATTGCTGGAAGAAAAACTGCGTCGGGGTGATACTCTGGCCCGTCTGGGCGGTGATGAATTTGGTGCTATTCTGGAAGGCTGTCCTGTAGAGCAGGCGACCATGATTTCCTCTGAAATCTGTAATGAAATTCAGCGTTTTGATTTTATCTGGGAAGCGCATACTTTTAATGTTGGCGTTAGCATTGGTCTGGTGCCAGTGGATGAAGATGCCGGCGATGTAGATCAACTATTAAGCCTGGCTGATTCTTCCTGTTATGCTGCCAAGGATCTGGGTAAGAACCGGGTACATGTGTATCAGGATGATGATGAAAATGTCATGCGTAAAAAGGGTGAAATGCAATGGGTTTCCAGAATTAACCAGGCCTTGCAGGAAGACCGTTTTGAGCTGTATTTTCAGACCATAGTCCCAGTTAACTCTGAAGATGATGGTCTGCATTTTGAAATTTTGCTGCGTATGGTTGATGAGCATGGTAACCTGATCCCACCGGGGGCTTTTTTACCGGCAGCAGAACATTATGATCTGGTCAAGATACTGGATCACTGGGTTGTTAGAACGGCCTTTAAGTGGCTTAATACTCATCCTGACTATACCCGTCAAATTGCCTCCTGCAGTATCAATCTGTCTGGAAATTCAATTGGTGATGAACACTTTATGCATCATCTGAAAGAACATTTTAAAAACTGTCAGTTCCCGGCAGAAAAAATTTGTTTCGAAGTTACTGAAACGGCGGCTATTCAGAACCTCAGTGTAGCCAGCCTGTTTATTGATACCATTAAAGAGCTGGGCTGTTCTTTTTCCCTGGATGATTTTGGTTCAGGTATGTCGTCATTTGGTTATTTAAAACAGCTCAATATTGATTACCTGAAAATTGATGGTCTGTTTGTTAAAGACATTGTTATTGATCCGGTCGATGAGGCCATGGTCAGATCCATTAACGAGGTTGGGCATATGATGGGCCTGAAAACAGTGGCTGAATATGTGGAAAATGATGATATTCTGTCTGTTATAAAAGAAATTGGCGTAGACTATGCCCAGGGTTATGGACTGTGTCGCCCCCGGCCTATTAAGGATATTCCTGAAGTTCTGCAGCAGGGCGCAGAAAGCTCCTCCCAAAGGGAGAAGTAATTAAGGCTGGTTTACTTTGGGGACAATTTAATGGTTTGGTGCCTGGGTACCTGGAACGCATCAGGTAAGGGGGTATCGGTAAACCATTGATTTGTTTTTTCATCATACCACCATTTAACCGTATGACGGATTTCCTTGATAACCGATGAATTTTCCGGATGGTATTCAATCTGGTAAATTGTTTTAGCTGATTTTTTGTTTTCAATAATGCCGCTGTGAATTGTTTCCACATGGGGTACTTTCAGATGAGATAAATATTCCAGTTCTTCATCGGTTGGCGGCGTTACTCTGGAAGCCGGATTTTCCGGGTTGGCTTTCATAAGCTGGAACAGGGTATACCATTCACCCCAGCGCATTGAAGCACTGTATAACTCATCAGATTGCTGGAAACGATTAATGGGATCATGGGTATCCAGTTCAGAACAGCCGGTTATAAGAAAAAAGAATAGAACGGATATAAGCAAATGTGAAAATGGAATTTTTAAGTTTATTTTTTTTAATGGCGGCACTTTGTGTTTATCCCCTTGTGATTATAAATAGTCATTATAAACGGTTATTAAAACCATTATTTCAAAAAATTATTTGGTCAGGCTTAAGTCTTAAATGTAAATGTTTTCCTGATTTTACTGGTTTGGTGCTTTAAAACAAGTCTACCCGAGCACAAATCAGATAGCATTATCAATTGCTAATGTTTATTTTTGTCTATAAAATAACTATTTATTTGATCCAGATCAAAATACTTTTTAAACTAGCCTCATGAATCAACAAAACAGGTAAACAGATGAATCTTGATAGAGTAACCACAGGAAAACACGTACCCAGTGAATTTAATGTCATTATTGAAATACCGTCTCATAGTGATCCGGTAAAATATGAAGTAGATAAAGAAACCGGAGCCATGTTTGTTGACCGTTTTATTGGTACGGCCATGGTTTATCCCTGCAATTATGGTTATATTCCACACACGCTGTCCGATGACGGTGATGCGGTGGATGTACTGGTGGTGACACCTTTGCCCTTACAGTTCGGTTCGGTTATCCAGTGCCGTCCTATTGGTATGCTGTTAATGGAAGATGAAGCGGGACTGGATGCCAAGGTACTGGCTGTACCCATTGATAAACTAACCGGTATGTACACAAAAATCAGTTCTTTCAGAGATATGCCTAATACCTTGCTGGATACTCTGGCTCACTTCTTTGCTCATTATAAAGATCTGGAATCTGGAAAATGGGTTAAAATTAAAGGCTGGGTGGATGTAGAGGATGCCAAGACAGAGATCCTGGAGAGTATTGAACGTTATCAGAATGCTCCGGATAAGCCTTGTTTTTAGCGCTGAGCGCTGAGAAAGAGCCTGGAGGGTTTAAGTGCTAAGTGTTAAATGTTAAGAAAGAACAAATAACTTTCCTGGTAGTTGTATAAATTTTGGAACAGGCTATGCTTTTTCTCAACGCTCAACGCTCAACGCTCAACGCTTCTTTTTCCCATAAAAAAAGCCTGAAAAATCAGGCCTTTTTTATATCAGCGATAAACCGGCAGTCCCCCTTACCGGCTTATGAGCTTAATAGAAGTTTAATAAGTCCAGACTCGCGTTAAACTTCAAACATTTTTTCCATCGCTTCCATACCTTCCTTAACAATCTGCTCCAGATCTTCCGGACTGTCTTCTTCAGCGCATACCAGGGTAGTATAAGCTGATAAGGATTTTAGTGCACAGGCGATTTTTGCTACATCGTCAACATTCAGTTCAGCACCATCTTTGAGTTTCCAGTTTTCATCGGTCATTTTGGGGATCCTTTTTAGTTAGTTTTAGGTTAGCTATTTTTATAGCTGTTTTATATCTGTGTTTATAAGCTTATATAATAAACTTATTATAAGGTATATGCTTTTTTAAAATTTTGCAATATTTTCAACTGATTAATTATGGCTTGATGTCTGTAGTATTTTCATTTATCATTAAGTGTTGAATAATTGAATATTCTTATATACTTGATCCTTTTCTGTGCAAGTATGTGTAAGTTGTTGATATAAGTGAGTTAATAATGCCTCAATCTCCACCAGAAAGTTTAATGCCACCCATTGAGGGCAGTTGCAGCGGCAGAGAAATCTACGCTTTACGTGCTCTGGGAGACAGTATGGTGCCTGAATTTGAGCATGGTACCGTGATAATCGTCGATCCTGAAGCAGTAGTAAAAGACGGCTCTTACGTAATCGCCAAAATCGATGGTGAATATATTTTCCGTCAACTAAGAATGTACGACGGCAAATTCTTTCTACAACCCCTAAATGATCTATACGAAACCATAGAAATAGAAGGCCTCGACGTACTCGATGGCGTAATAGTACAGGCAGGAAACCGCCGCAAAGACAGAAAAAAATACACCTAACCCTAAAAACAGCGTTGAGCGCTCAGCGCTCAACGCTTTTTCTCTATTCCACCGGATAAGCCGCCACCTTCTCCAACTTCCATATATCCCGATTATATTCTTCCATCGTCCGGTCAGTAGAGAATTTACCGCTGGACAGGGTATTGATAATACTCATGGTAGTCCAGTGTTTCTGATCCTGGTAGGCTCTGGATACCTGTTCCTGAGCATCAGTATAAGAGCGAAAGTCCGCTGCAGTCATCCATAAATCCTGTGGATTCTTTATGGTCTGAATAATAGGATCAAACAAACCGGGTTCAAACTGACTAAAATAACCGGTTTCCAGCATTCTCATCACATTTCTGAAATCTGTATCGTCCTGTATGATTTTAACCGGATCATAATGGCTGCGCGTGACTTCCACTTCTTCAGCGGTCAGGCCGAATAAAAAGAAATTGTCTTCCCCGACTTCTTCCCTGATCTCAATATTGGCTCCGTCCAGGGTACCTATGGTCAGGGCGCCGTTCATCATAAATTTCATATTACCAGTACCGGAGGCTTCTTTACCCGCCGTTGAAATCTGTTCGGACAGATCGGTACCTGGGCAGATCACTTCCATGGCGGAAACCCGATAATTTGGGAAAAAGGCTACTTTCAGGTAATCACCCACTTCCGGGTCATTATTAACCACATCAGCTACATTATTAATGAGTTTGATGATCAGTTTGGCCATCGCATAGCCGGGTGCAGCTTTACCGCCGATTAGAACACAACGGTTAGTCCAGTTTTGGGTATCACCGGCCTTAATGCGGTTGTATAAATGAATGACATGCAGAATATTGAGCAGCTGGCGTTTGTATTCATGAATGCGTTTTACCTGTACATCAAACAGGGAGTCGCTGTTAAACTCGACTCTACATTCCTGTTTAACCAGTTCGGCCAGTTTTTGTTTGTTATTCTGCTTGATAGTTCGCCACTGTTTGCGGAAGGCTTTTTTATCTATGCTTTTTTTCAGCTGTTTAAGCTGAGACAGATCCTTAACCCAGTCACTGCCGATAGTCTTTGTGATCAGCTGACGTAATTCAGGATTACAGCCGGCCAGCCAGCGGCGGGGAGTAACGCCATTGGTTTTATTATTAAATTTTTCCGGCCAGAGCTGATAAAAATCATGGAACAGACCCTGTTTCAGTAAACGGGTATGTAAGGCTGCGACGCCATTAACAGAAAAACTGCCGGCAATGGCCAGGTAAGCCATTCGCACCTGAGGAACCGGACCTTCTTCAATAATGGACATGCGGCGCAGGCGGTCAGTATCTCCAGGCCAGTGCATGGCTACCTGCTTTAAAAAACGGGCATTGATTTCGTATATAATTTCTAACAGGCGGGGCAGCAGGCGTTCAAATAAATGCACGGACCATTTTTCCAGGGCTTCCGGCAGCAGGGTATGGTTGGTATAAGCCATAGTTTTGCAAGTGATAGACCAGGCCTTATCCCAGGGCAGATTATATTCATCCATTAACAGGCGCATAAATTCAGCAACGGAGACGCTTGGATGGGTGTCATTAAGCTGAAAACAGTTTTTTTCTGCAAACTGTTCAAAATCACCATGGTGTACCAGCCATTCTCTTATGACGTCCTGCAGGCTGGCAGAGGCGAGAAGATATTGTTGACGTAAACGCAGTTCCTTGCCGTTTTCACTGCTGTCATTGGGATACAGCACCATGGTAATGTGTTCTGCCGAGTTTTTCTCTTTCACGGCTTCGGTATAACTGCCGGAATTGAATTCATTCAGATCAAATTCGTCTGTTGCGGCGGCTTTCCATAAACGCAGGGTATTGACAGTACCATTCTGGAAGCCAGGAATAGGGATATCGTAAGGAATGGCCAGTACATCGCGGGTACCGACCCATTGCACTTTATAATTGCCGTCATGGCTAAGTCGTAATTCGGTATGCCCACCAAACTTGATGCGCCGGGTATATTCAGGGCGTTCCAGTTCCCATGGATTGCCATCCAGCAGCCAGTGATCAGTGTCTTCAACCTGGTAGCCGTTATCTATCCGCTGTCTGAACATACCGTATTCATAACGCAGACCATAACCTTTTACTGGCAGCTGTAAAGTGGCACAGCTATCCAGGAAACAGGCCGCCAGTCGTCCCAGGCCGCCGTTGCCAAGACCGGCATCCTGTTCAGTATCAGCAATTTCTTCCAGGTCCAGTCCCATGGAATAAAAAGATTTCTGTACTGCAGCATCCAGATCCAGATTCAGTACGCTATTACTTAATGCCCGGCCCATTAAAAATTCCAGGGATACATAGTAAGTATGTCTGCAGTCATTATCCTGGTAGGCATAATGGGTATTTTTCCAACGTTCCATAAGACGATCACGAATGGTCAGGCTCAGGGCTTTATAAGGATAGTGGGTTGACTTACAGTTCCGGTCTCTGCCCAGAGTATGACTATAATAATGGCGGAACCCTTCGGTAATTGACCTGTCATCCATGCCCAGTGCGGGAAGGGATGTCAGATCTTTAATGGGTTTGCTTTTGCGCATGACTTTGAAGTTGTTATTCATGGATATTTTGCCTGATTTAATAGGGATAATTTACTGTGAGACATTATGACTCAGGGATCATAATTGTCAAATAGAGAGCACTATTTTAAGATAATTTATAGGCAATTATTCAGTATAAAGTGTTGTGACGGAGTATTTACAGACAACTATAACTAGATACATTGAATTGTTAATGTTCTTCAGGACTAAGGTAAAATATCGGTATCCGGGCGGGATAATTCAGCTTCAAGCTCTTTTTCCACCTGCTGAAATTCAGACTGGATCTGCTGTATTAATTCCAGAGCTTTTGCCTGGTTATTCTGATTGATTTGTGCATCTGCATTACATTCAATTTTTTCACACAACTGAGCAAGTCGTACTGCCCCAAGATTGGTGCTGCTGGACTTAAGCATATGGGCTGTTTCAGTAAAAGCCTGTTTATCCATGTCCCGCGCGTACTGGCTTAATAAATCGATCAGATCAGGCGTATTATCCAGGTACAGACGGATTAACCTGTGCAGTACATCAGGCTGCTCCGGACGCTGCAGTTCTCTGATCTGCTCCCAGGCCTGTTTCTGAATGGTACTGTTTTCAGGGGTAATATCTTCTTCCTTAAAAGTAACCACTGGTAACTGATGCTTACTGACGTCAAGCCATTGGGACAGTTTGTGAGCCAGCTCACTCAGGGTAAATGGTTTGCTAATGTAATCATTCATACCTGCATGCAGGCATTGTTTGCGAATACCGTCACGGACATCGGCCGTCAGAGCAATAATGGGTAATTGTTCTTTACCAGAACGGAGTTCATTATGGGTCCGTAAGTGTTCAGTAGCCCTAAATCCATCAATCTGGGGCATATGGCAATCCATAAGGATCATGTCTACCGGTTGTGCTTCAGCAATGCTGATGGCTTCTTTACCATTGCTGGCCAGCAGCACTTTGCAGCCGAATATTTCAAGCATGGTGCGGGCCAGTTCCTGATTTACGGGGTTGTCTTCGGCGACCAGAACTGTCGCGGCAAACTGTGGGGTTTCCTGGGCGCAGTCATTTTCCTGGGGACTTTCGGGTAGCAGATTTTCTTCACCCAGCTCCAGGGTTATAGTAAACCAGAAGGTACTGCCTGAATTGATAGCACTATTAACACCAATGTCACCATCCATCAGGGACACCAGCTGTTTACAGATGGACAGACCCAGTCCGGTTCCTGAGTATTCACGGGTGGTGCTGCTGTCCACCTGTGAGAAGGCTTCAAAAACAATACTCTGCTTATCGTAAGGAATACCAATACCGCTGTCTTCTACCTCAAAATAGAGTTTGATATGTTTATTATCATTATACTGCCCCAGTTCAGGAATGGAGCAGCGCAGGATGATTTCACCCCGGTTGGTAAACTTCAGGGCATTACTGAGCAGGTTGCTTAATATCTGCTGCAGACGGTTTCGATCGCCAATCAGCACCAGGTGTTCATCAATAACAGGTTCTGAACGCAGCTGCAGGCCCTTGGCCCTGGCATCTTCACTAAACAGCTCCAGGGTATCAAGCAGCAGGTTGTAGGGTCGAAAAGCCTGTTTATCCAGGGATAGTTTGCCGGATTCAAACTTGGAAAAATCCAGTATTTCATTAATAAGAAACAGCAGTGATTTGCCGGAACGCTGTACGGTATTGAGTAATTTAGTCTGTTTGTCGGTTAGCCGGGTACGCAGCAGAATTTCAACCATACCCAGAACACCATTCATCGGGGTGCGGATCTCATGGCTGATGGTCGCCATAAAATCACTTTTTATATGGTTGGCTTTTTCGGCGATGTTTTTGGCCTGCAGGGCTTCAAGGGTAATAGCCTGCAGTTCATTGTTCTTTTTATACAGGTCCCTGGTGCGTTCGGCTACTTCACTTTCCAGACGTTGACTGTAACTGGCCAGTTGGCTGTCCCGCTGTTGTATCTCGTTAAGCATCTCATTAAATACATCGACCAGGGTGCCGTATTCGTCATTGCTGATCTTATTTGCACGGATATTATATTTTTTTTCTGTGGAGACAGATTTCATCGTCTCCATTAACTCAGTTAATGGTGTAGTAAATACTTTTTGCAAACGGGTGGAAATCAGCACCACAATTAAAAACGACAGCAAAGCAATAGTAATAACCAGCAGAGAGTAATTATCCAGTTGTCTGGCCAGAGTGTTCTGCTGATAAAGCAGATGAATAGCACCGACATTTTCTCCCTGGAGATTAATTTTACGGATGATCAGGTGATAGGGGTAATGTATTGTGGATGATTGTAAATCTGAACAGCTCTGGCTGCTGTCATTATTTAAATTAAAAGCAGTTTTATCTTTCTGGTATCTGGGGGACAGGTAGTAACTGAAAACCTGGCCTTTTTTATCACAGAGTATAGTCGCCACAATATCAGAATGGCTACTTAAAGATTTCAGGGTTTCCCTGGCCGCATCGGGATCATCAAAGGCTATGGCTGCAGCACTGCTCCAGCCGACTACGTCAGCCAGAGCCGTTAATTCTTTAATGGTATCGAAATTGGCACGGCGGGTTTCATTAAAAATAACGGCTGATGTCAGTAGTAATAGCCCAATAGCAGATGCCAGGCTCATCATCAGGATCAGCTTAAAGCGTACAGAGAGATTTTTAAATTCAGGTATCATGGTCTGTTAGCAATGCTTTTTTTGATAATGGCCAGTTTCAGTAACCTGGAGCTGATTTTCAGGCCTGCCTGTTGAGCTTTTTCCGGATCAATCTGAAAACGAACTTTATGCCTGTGCATAATAAAGTTTAAAATAGCATGGGATTGACCAATATCAGGCAGTTCACTAATAGTAAGAATAGAATGTTGCTGGGCCAGTTTAAAGATTTGTCTCATATTACTTTGTTTTATGCCGCTGATAAACAGAATATGGCATTGTTTAATCATGTTTAGCCTGGATATAATATTCAACCGGGCAGTATGGCCATTAATATTTTTTCCTTTAACCAGAGTAAAAGTACTTTTCAGGGTTTCATTACCCATAACACAGATATTAATAGCTTCGGATGCTTTAAGACGTTTTTCCGGCCATTGTGTCAGGCGTGCAAAATTCATTGTAAAGGCCGCTTTTACCATATATTCATCAAATTTATCCTGTGCGGATGCAGTGTAACCGTAATTTATGGTTAACAGACTGAGCAGCAGCAGTATAAACTGCCTGATTAGATGAATGGTTTTAACGTACTTCATTATTATGCTGCATTCCATATCCTTTTATAATCATCCGTTTACTACAATGAATGATTAAATGATTTCCAGGCGGCTGCTCAATACTGCCAGAGTAATTTAAAATAAAAAGCACGCTCAATTTCGACTCCATCGTCAATGCTATTACCTCGTACATATTCAATGTGATCCGGCTCTAACAGGTTCTGTCCAGTGATCGATAGCTCCAGTGCCTTATCAACCTGCCATGCCAGTCGGGCATCTAAAGTGGTATAACTGTCAATCGTTGTTTTGCGGTTTTCCAGGTAATCCGTAAAATCATCCGTGTATTTAAACCATAAATTGAGATTAAGGTTCTCCCTTAACTGAATATCACTGCGCAGGGAAAGATTCTGATGAGGCGAATCAGTTACCAGCTCATCATTAATGCTCTTAAGTGTCTGGTTGTAGTAATTGTAGGCCAGATCCCAGCCCCACCAGTTATTCATCTGCCAGTGTGAAGCCAGCTCAAAACCGGAGGTATAACCGGTCTGGGCATTATTTAGATTAATAACAATGGGATCAGTCAGGGCAGCGGGTAATACTGAGGTAAAGTCCAGCAGGTCTTTATATTCGCTGTAGTAAATAGTGGTATCAATGGATATTGAAGAGCTGGGTATAACCCGATAACCTATTTCATAGGAAGTGACTTCTTCTGATTTAATATTCCTGTTGCCCTGGAGTTTAAAGACCGGGAATCCACCTGGAGAGGGGAAAACCAGGGATGAATCGTATTCAAAACGTGATGGTATGCGGTTGGCTCTGGAAATGGAAGACCACAGCTTATGCCTGGGATTAATATTCCAGAAAATCCGTGCAGTAGGCTGTATTTCCCAGTTGGTGTATTCATTGTGTTCAAATTTGGATCCCAGGGTTAACCAGAGAGTATTATCGATTAGGGTAATTTCATCCTGAACGAATAAGTTGTACAGACGCTCATTGTCATTATCTTCAACATAGGAGCCTTCCACCATATCAAAATCAGCCCAGATATAGCGATAACCGGTGCCCCAGATAATGTCATGATTATTGAGGAGGCTGAAACGATGCTGAAATTCCATGTCCAGGGTTTGGTGGGTAATATCGGCATAGGCTTCATCTCTATTGGTATAATTATAGTAGGCCTGCAGCTTATAACTGGAAGTCAGGGATTCGGTGTGTTCCCAGCGAGTCAGAATATTAGCACCTTTAGAGCGGGTGCTCTGATCGGAGTAGCCCAGGCTGGGTGGACTCAGGTAAGCCAGTTCTGAAAATTCACTGTTTTTATTCTGATAAAGATCCCCCTGAATGGTCAGGTGATCCTGGTTATTTAACTGTCTGTCCAGCCTGCCGCCGCCCTGGTAGGAAGTCCAGTCATCATCCGCACTACCACCACCTTTTAAATCATAATTACTGCGCTTATTGCCTTTAAAATAAATTTTGCCAAAGGAATCCGGATCCAGTTGTGTGCCATAACGGATGGAACCAAAAGCCCGTTCATGGGTGCCCCCACCGGCGCTGAACAGTGTTCCCTGGGTATCAATGGCGTTTTTAGTGATAATATTAATGACACCATTAACGGCATTGGCACCCCATAGGGTTGCACCGGGACCGCGGATGACTTCAATGCGTTCAATATCTTCCAGCAGGGTATCCTGTACATCCCAGTATACTCCGGAAAAGGCTGGGGTATAGACAGTGCGACCGTCTATCATAACCAGCAGCTTGTTGGCAAAACGGCCGTTAAATCCCCGGCTGGAAATAGCCCATTTATTGGTATCAATACGGGCGACCTCAATACCCGGTGCCATCCTCAGTGCCTCGGGAATACTGGTTACACCGCTATGATGAATATCTTCCTGGGTGATCACAAAAACAGCCGCTGCACTGTCAGATAAGGTCTGTGCCTTTTTACTGACCGAGGTCACTTCCATGTTCATTAACTGTTCAATATCCAGTGACAGGATATCACTGTTTTGTTCAGACTGTTCGTGTTCTGCAGCAAAGCTGGTTTGCATTAATAACAGCAAACCAGTAGCGACAAGGTATCGTAATGTCAGATGTAGAAAACTCATAATAGTTTATATTTATATAAGGTTATTTAAGAGAATAATAACATTCTTATATTCTGACATCTATAAGGGTTTTACTACACACTAAAACTATTTAGCCCCTGTCCAGTAAATGGAACAGGGGCTAAATGAAGAGGGTAATGGCTGTTCGGTCAGCTATCTGAAATGCTAGGGACCCAGCTGATCATCACTGACCCGGGGAATATGATAGGCTTCAGCGGTTTCCAGATCCACTTCCCCATCATCATTGTATAGTGGCAGATCATACTCATTCCAGCCCTTTAAGCCGGTTTTAAGAGAATAGACATCCTGGTAACCCATTAGCTGCATGATCTGGGCTGCGAGTAAACTGCGGTTTCCGGAACGACAGACCACCAGAATTTTTTTATCCCTGGCCCGAACCAGTTCCGGACAGGTTTCGTCATAGCCCCATTCACAGGCTGTTTCCAGCACACCCCGTGGAATATTGAGGGCATCCTTAATTCGCATATTACGGTATTCATAAGGTTCACGAACATCCAGGATCATTAGATCCTTATTGTTTTCCAGCAGCTCTTCGACATCCCAGGGAAACATTTCCTTTACTTCTTTCTGAGCATTTTTTAACAGTTGATTAAATGTCATAGCAGTCATAAGGCTTACCTTTTCAAATTAGTGTCAGGAGTCTGATTTTTTTAGCAGGCCATGCTGCACCGCCATAACTGCTGCTTCAACCCGGGAATGGATGTTCAGTTTGCGTAAAATGGCTTTGACATGCAGCTTGACCGTGCCGTCAGAAATATCAAGATTTCGGGCAATCACCTTGTTACTCTGGCCTTCGGCCAGCAAAAACAGGATTTCGGTTTCCCTTGGGGTCAGCTCTGAAAAAGGACTGGGTTCTGGTGCCGGGGGCACATGACCCTGTACTACCTTGGCCAGAATAGGGGTGAGATCCGGTGCAACCACGGTTTTGCCTTCATGAATATCCTGCAGGGCGGCGACCAGTTCATCCGGCTGCATACCCTTAAGTAAAAAGCCCTGGGCACCGCATTGCAGGGCTTCAATCAGATCCCGTTCATCATCCACTGTGGTCAGAATGGCAATGGGCATAGTTTCACCATTTTCCCGCAGGCTTTTTAATACCGCTATCCCGTCCATATCCGGCATGCGCATATCCAGCAGTACCACATCGGGCTTTTTTTCACTGACAATTTTAAGACCTTCCTGACCACTGCCGGCACTGGCAATGACTTCAATACCCATTCGTTCCAGCAGTCCCTGTAAGCCTGCACGGAACAGGGTATGATCATCTATTAGTAATACTCGCATTATTGTTATGCCACTTTTTATTTTAGAGCAATTGTTTAAGGGGAGTAGCCCTTAATCTATTATTCCCTCTCCCTCTGGGAGAGGGTTAGGGTTAGGGCAGTATCCCAGCCGGCTTTATGGGAAAAACTTGACCGATTTTTCTACTACGGGCTGGGTAGGGAATGTTAGCAGAATTCTGGTTCCCTCTCCAGTTTCAGTTTCAATTGAAATTCTGCCGCCGATACGGCGTGCCCGTTCTTCCATAACACTCATACCAATATGCTCCCCGAGACTATTGGTTAAATTAGGATTTTCCATGCCCCTGCCATCATCTTCAATAAGTATTTCGCACTGGTTATTGTCTTCTTCGTAGCGGTGGCCTGGTTTAGGGCTTCGTGCCAGAATACGAACGGTTCGGGCATTACTGTGCTTGCGGACATTGGCCAGCGATTCCTGGACAATACGCACGATCTGGAATTCCTGTTCTGAAGTCAGGTCCATGGACCATTCATTCTGAAAAAACACCGAGATATCGCAATTAGACTTAAAGTTAGAAATAAGCTTTTCCAGGGCTGGTATCAACCCGCGTTTATCCATGGGGGCTCGGAAATGGGTGATCAGCCCGCGTACTTCACGGTAGGCCTCGTCAATGCTTTCATGCAGACAGGTGACTTCTTCACGGGTGACAGGAATGCCTTCAATAATATTTTCTTCCAGGATGGTGACCTGAAAACGTAAACTGGCCAGGGTCTGTGCCAGGGAATCGTGCAGTTCGTGCGCCAGCAGAGTTCTTTCCTTCATAATGGAGTGCTGGCGGGTATCTTTATCCAGGCGGGATTTTTCAATGGCCATACCCAGATGCTTACCGATACTGGTGAGCAGTTCAGATAAATCCTCGCTCATATAGACATTGGGCTGGTCAATAAACAGGTTATAAATTCCCAGATGTACACCCTGATGCTCCAGGGGAACAGCAATAATTTCAGCATCATTACCATCAAACAGCATGGTGCCGGAAAGTTTGGTACAGTTTTTAATGGAAATGCCGCATTCAACCGAACCCTGGGTTAAGGATGTGCCGCATAAACAGCGCTGAATAGGTACAAAACGTTCTTCCTCAACAAACTGTTCGTTCAGGCCCATGGAGGCCACCATTTTTAATTGATCGTCATCGGTGCGTAAACGTACAGTCCCGGCCCGGGCATTGGTCAGGCTGATAAGCATTTTCAGGAAACGGGATAACAGGTCTTCCAGGTCTTTGGACTGGTTAATGGAAGTGGCCACTTCATAAAGAATATTCAGGGAACGATTTTTTTCCTCTACCTTATGGGTTTGCTTATCAACTTCCTGCTGAAATTCTGCAGACAGGGCCTGCAGTTTGTCACTCAGGGAATTAATATCATGGGACAGCTTGGAAAATTCACCCTTGCGGGGGACCGGCAGGCGAGCAGAATAATCCTTTTTCTTCATTCTCATGGCCCAGTTGCGTAAATGAATAAAAGGCGTGACCAGGTCGTGACGAACCAGAAAGGAGATACGGATAATCAGGAACAGTCCTGAAAACAGGAAAATAAGATTAAGAACAATTAACAGGAGGTGGCTGGAGATGATCTGGCTGGCTGCAAGCAAACCCAGCATGGACATGGCTAGCAGTAATATGCCCAGACTGACAATAGGCAGAAACAGCCGGCTGTATTTCAGCTGAATGAGCTGATTAGCCTGTTCCTGTCGATTTTTAAAACGTTTTTTTATCTGTGTAAGTGGCATGTCTACATATTGTTTAACACAAAAGACGAGTCTAACAGAACAGCAGAGCAATTGTCACTCTGCTGTATTGAGCGGATAGGCTCTGACTAAATGGTAAACTTACTGTGCAGGCGGCTTGTAGTTAGGATCATTGGGATTCTTGAAAATAAACTGTTTGTCATCACCTTCTACTTCACTGTCCACTTCGACAAAGTCGATTTCCATGCCGTTTAACAGATCCACCATGTCATTATTGACAATAATTTTAACTCCGCGGGATTCAACCAGGGTATCGTCTTCCTTCTGGGTATCAAAACCCATAAGATACTGAAATCCCTGTATTTTAGAATGGGTGGTAACTGCCACTCTTAAGGGATCATCACTGCCGCTGGCTTTAATCTGTTCCAGAATTTGATTAGCTGCATCTTCTGTCAGTTTTATCATAGTTTCCTCTCACTTGATTGTTTTGTGTTAGTTTGTATTAGTTGTTTGTTTGTGGGTATATGTTTGCATTGCTTAATAAATTTAACAAATCGGCTTGTCCAGTGATTCTGGGTCGTGTCCTGTAAATGGGCATAACAGGCCAGTAGATTTTTATAGATGATGCCGTCATGATGACCGTCAATGCCGCTGCCGCGATGGATAGTATAGGCAAATGTTAAGGGCTGCTGAATATTCACCAGGTGGGAATAGTGAAACTCATGGGCAGAAATGATTTTTTCTGCGTTAATTTCTTTATCTATAGTATCACTGCCACTCTCAAGCCTTGGCCAGGGCATGGCTTCAGTCTCTGTAAAGCGGATTAAACCGCGTCCCTGAGGGGTTTCTTCCATTCTGGCATCAGCGGGAATAACGCCGGCCATGGCATATTGTATATCATTCCAGATAATATTCTGACATAAATACATCAGCCCGCCGCATTCAGCGTAGGTGGGGAGGCCGTTTTCAATGGCTTCCTGTATTGACTGACGAAAGGACTGATTGGCATTAAGCTCCTGCAGCCGTTCTTCAGGGAAGCCGCCGCCGATAAACAGGCCGTCAATATCCTCAGGTAAGCGAGTATCTTTCAGGGAATTGACTTCAATCAGCTGTGCTCCGGCCTGTTCCAGTGCTTCCAGATCACCGGGGTAGTAAAATCCAAAGGCTGAATCATTAATATAGGCCAGGCGGATATCAGCGGCTATCGGCTGAGTATTAGGAAGCGATCTAATGGTACTTTTAAGATGTTTTGGGGAATGATGGTGACTGATGTCTATAATTTGTTCAAGATCGGTCTGGGCTGAAATAATGGTACCGATATCATTAATTTTCTGCTGGGCTTCACCATCTTCATTACTGGGCATCAGGCCCAGGTGCCGTTCTACAATTTCCAGACGTTTGTCTCTGTGGATTGCGCCCAGTACCGGAACATCAGTATAATGTTCAATAACAGCCCGCAGCTTGCTCTCATGGCGGGAACCGCCCAGCTGATTAAGAATAACTCCGGCAATATTAATACCCGGATCAAAAGACTGGTAACCGAGGATCAGCGGGGCGATACCCCGGGTCATGCCCCGGGCATCCAGTACCAGTATAACCGGGGCATCGAGCAGTTTGGCAATGGCGGCATTACTATTACTGCCGTCCAGATCAAGGCCATCGTATAAACCCTTATTGCCTTCAATAATACTGATATCCGAAGCGGTTATTTTTCTGGATACCAGTTGCAGAATCTCGTCTCTGGACATGGTGTTAAAGTCCAGGGAATAGCACGGCCGGCCGGCCGCACTGCCATGCCAGAGCGGATCAATATAATCAGGACCCTTTTTAAAGGGCTGAACACGCAGATCTTTCTGCTTCATAGCGGCCAGCAGACCAATGGTAATGGTGGTTTTACCAGAGGATTTATGGGCAGCAGAGATAAATAAGGGGGTTGAAGAAATCGACATTTAGGATCTATAAGGGTAAAATTAAATTTTTCAATGGTTTGGCTATAAGGCCATAATCAGCAGGGCAATAAAAAAGGGCCGCATAAGCGACCCTTTTTCATATATTCAGTTGCTGTTTCAGGCAGATATTAACAGAATAAACCTATGTTAAAAAAACCTGTAACAGAAGTGGAGATTAACGTTTCCAGCCTGAACCTTTTTCTTCGTGAGCCATATCCAGAACCTGAACGGCTTTATCCATATAGTCATTCTTATAGGTTTCTAAAGGATGACCGGCACCTGGATTGTAGTAATCATCAGGATGCATACCATTTTCATGCTCAAATTTGATAAATTCTCTTTGCATTTTAAGTAATTCTTGAATCAGTTCTGCTTTAGTGCTCATTTCATATCTCCGAAAAACTGAATTAAACTCAGTTATAAGCTAAATATTTCGACATAATATATCTGAGAAGATTCTAATATACTATATCTACAATGGGTAGTGTTGAATGATAATTAAAATTTTGTTCATTCAGGTTAATGGCGTATTAATAACCGCCTTTACGCTTGCTTTCTGGTAAGCCTGAAATACGGCCGCCCTGTTTGCTGGGATCTTTTGGAAACAGATCATACAGATCTTTAGAGCCAATCTTTTCACCCCAGGTTGCACTCATTTCTTTAATCATGGTGCGGGTATTGGGTTGCTTGCCGCCATTATTGATGTACTGGTCACGCAGGTAGTTAATAAGATCCCAGTGTCTGTCTGTCAGCTCAAGACCTTCTTCTGCCGCCATCTGTTTTGCCAGATCTTCACTCCAGTCATTAATGTCGACCAGGTAACCGTTAGGGGTGGTTTCTATTTCTTTACCTTCAAAAGTAATGGCCATAAATCTGCTCCGTAAACTTATATTGGATAAAACATTATTGGATAAAATACGATAATAAATTCAGATTTATTATCACTAAAAACTTAATAAATTGAATAGGAAATAATATATTAGTTAAAAATAAAAAACACCTCTCAAAAGAGATAGGTTGCATATTTATTGATATAGGCTAATCGGCGTTAACCGCAGTGATACCTTTCTGGGGGATGAATACCCCACATCCATAACTATAAAAGTCACCTACCCCGTTTTCCTGCAGGAGAATCGATTCTTCAGGGCTGATGTCCGCTATCATCAGGCTGCGGGTTTTAATTGGGCCACTGGGTGTGCTTAAAGTATGGGACTTGCCGCATAACATTTTACGCACATCAATATCCATGGCCTGGATTTGCTGGTAAATGACCTTTAAAAAAGCCTCTTCATCATTATCAGTGTTCGGAACATGGACATGACGAGAAACCAGTGTTGTTAAGGTACTTAATAACTGTTGTTCAGATTGGCCAAAAGTTAGCTTGAAGCCGTCAACGGTAATTTTTTTACCGGTTAAAGTCCGGGTATCTTCAATGCGGTGTCTGGGTACCCGTAGTTTCAGCCGGGTACGGCGGGAAAGCTGAATGACTTCATCATTAAATTCATCAGAACGTACCCAGCCGTTTCCTGATTGCGGGATATAAATATGATGCACAGCACATTGAGATTCATCCTTGAACCAGGGCAGAAGCTCATTAATGGCATTGGTCAGGGACCAGGCATGATCCAGTTTGATCTGTTTACAATCCAGTTTAAATGATAAATCAACGACTTTATCCGGTGCCTGAAATTCCTGTGGCTTTTCTTCTTCACTCCAGAACATTAAATTCTCTCATTAACTACTTACTTATAATTATTTATCAATATCACAATGACTGACTATAACTACAACACAACTAAAATACAGGTATAACCTGATATTAGCACTTATAGCGAATCAGGTTGGACTGGTAAATTTGGCTTCCAGATCAGATTCCCACTCATCAGGAGTATCAGGGAAGGGCGGTTTAATATCAATATCAAAAAACATTTCACCGTCCCGAGCCCTGGACTGAATAAAACGGATTAAATCGGCATAGGATTCAAGCTGATGATTCTGTATTAAAACTTCACTTAAAATTAACATAGGAAAAGACTCAACAATTAATATGGGTTTAACATAAGACCTGGAGCTGATATTTTCAAGGTCTCTGGACAGAAGCTGTAATTATTATAGGTAAAACCATTATAGATGGAATGTCAGGAGGTGGACAAAGTAAAATACCATATTAAAGAGAGTGGATTCTGTTCCACCATAAGTGACCTGATTTGAACTGTTTTTATAAAGAATTTTAGAACTATTATTAAAGTAAAATAACCTATAAAAAAAGTGGGAATTTATAAGTAAGTCAATGATATTAAAGCATAAAAGTGACAGTCCGGGAGTATGCCTTAAAAGATATATCCACAAGGGGATAGTGGTGTAGGGAGCATGCCTCCCAAAGGAAGGGTGTAATACTTTATTATTAAGTCCTAAAATACATTTCATTGTTTTTCGTGTGCCTTGTTAAAAATCAGATTATCGTGTATCTTTGCAAGGCTAAAGAATTCTGTTTATTACAGTTTATTACAGTCAGTGTTCAGGAATTGCGGCTTGAATTAAAGAAAGACAGGAAGCTTGCTCCAGACACTCTGAAATAAGATTACTAAGCGATATATTTGTTGGTAGAACCAACTTTACCTAAGGGAGAAAACCGTGCCTAAAGTCAAGATCTATGATACTCCGATGTTGGATGAGCTGGAAAATGGTGAATGGCCAAGCTTCATCAGCGGCATTAAGCGTTTAAGAGATGACCATCCGAATGAGCGTATCAATAATATGGTTAATGGCCTGCTGGGTCAGCTGGAACATTCTTATGAAACTCGCATGGGTTGGTGGAAAGGCGGTACCGTATCTGTATTCGGTTACGGCGGCGGTATTATTCCACGTTTTTCGGAAGTTGCTGAGCACTTCCCTGAATCCAAAGAATTTCACACTGTACGTGTTCAGCCGCCGGCGGGTAACTTCTACACCGCTGATATCCTGAATAAACTGGCGGATGACTGGGAGCAGCACGGCTCAGGCCTGCAGACGTTCCATGGTCAGACCGGTAACATTATGTTTATTGGTTCGACTACCGATGAAATGCAGCCGTTCTTTGACAAAATCAATGCTTACGGTTGGGACCTTGGTGGTGCCGGCCCCTGTGTTCGTACTGCAATGGCCTGTGTTGGTGCGGCCCGTTGTGAACACTCCTGTACTAACGAACACGGTTTAATGCGTCACCTGGTCAATGAATTCCAGGACGATCTGCACAGACCGGCTCTGCCCTACAAGTGGAAGATTAAAGTATCCGGTTGTCCAAATGACTGCACCAACGCCATTGAACGTGCTGATATGGCCGTGATTGGTATCTGGCGCGATGACATGAAAGTGGACCAGGAAGAAGTTAAAAAGTTTGTTGAAGCCAAGGGTCGTGACTACGTTATCGATAACGTTACTGACCGTTGTCCTTCCAATGCCATTAAACTGAATGACGACAACACTGTGGACATTAACAACCAGGAATGTGTTCGTTGTATGCATTGTATCAATGTTATGACCAAAGCCCTGGCGCCTGGTGATGACACGGGTGTAACCATTCTTATCGGCGGTAAGCGTACTCTGAAGATTGGTGACATGATGGGTACTGTGGTTGTTCCATTTATGAAAGTGGATACCATGGATCAAATCGAAGCACTGGTTGAACTGACCGGTGAAATGATTGATTTCTTCGCAGAAAACGCTCTGGAACACGAACGTACCGGTGAAATGATTGAACGTATTGGTCTGGTTAACTACCTGGAAGGTTTAGGTTTAGATCTGGATCCCAATATGGTCAGCGAGCCGCGTCAATGTTCATACGTACGTATGGATGGCTGGGATGAAGAAGTTAAGAAGTGGTATGACAAGAAAGCTGAAGCAGCTTCTGCATAAGACACACTTCGAACATCTTTAGATAATTGTTAATTCGTCATTATCAGGCAGTTCTACTGCCCGATAATGAACAATAAGTTTATTAGAACAGGAAATTAATATGGCTGCAGATAAACCAAAAATGCCTATCGAATCGGGAGCTCCAGACGGCTTCCAGTATATGCACCCAACCATGCGCAGAAACTTTGGTCAGTGGAAATATCATGAAAGACCACGTCCAGGTGTACTGAAGCACGTTGCACACAGCGGTGATGAAATCTACACCATTCGTGTCGGTACTTCCCGTATTCTGGATGTATTCACTCTGCGTGAAATTACCCGTATTGCTAACGAACTGGGTGACGGCTTTATCCGTTTCACTATTCGTTCCAACCTTGAATACATGGTTGACGACGAAGCAAAAGTAGCACCAATGATCGAAGCGATTGAAAAAGCCGGTCTGATTGTCGGTGGTACAGGTCCTACTATTACTTCACCTTCTCACACACAGGGCTGGCTGCACTGTGACATCCCAGGTTCTGATGCTTCTGGCGTTGTTAAGTCCATGATGGATGAGCTGGTAGAAGAATTTAAACGTGAAGAAATGCCTAACCGCGTTCACATTACTACTTCCTGCTGTCAGATTAACTGTGGTGGGCAGGGTGATATTGCGATTAACATTCAGCACACCAAGCCACCCAAGATTGCTCACGAACTGGTAGCCAATGCCTGTGAACGTCCAACCGTTGTTGCCCGTTGCCCGGTTGCTGCCATTCGTCCTGCCATGGTTGACGGTCATCCAACTCTGGAAGTTGATGAGAAGAAATGTATCTGTTGTGGTGCATGTTACCCACCATGTCCTCCAATGCTGATTAACGACGCGGTTTACACTACCCTGGCTATCTGGGTTGGTGGTAATCACTCAAACGCTCGTGGCAAGCCTACTTTCCAGAAACTGGTTGCGGCTGGCATTCCAAACAACCCACCACGCTGGCCTGAAGCTACCGCTTTAGTTAAGCGTATCCTGAAAGTCTACAAAGAAGACGCTAAGGACTGGGAACGTATGAATGACTGGATTGAGCGTATCGGCTGGTTTGGTTTCTTTGAAAAGACCGGTCTGCCATTCACCAAGTTCCATATTGATGACTGGAGAGGCGCGCGTAACAGCCTGAACGCTTCTACGCATATCCGCTTTTAATTAACTGCGGATCCGGACTGCTGTACTGTAAGCTAATAGAAAAGTTCAGTAAGTTCGGTTCTGCAATAAGCAAATGGTAAATCTTTAATGAAGTTTACATTACTAATTAATGAAGGACCCTATCAGCACCAGGCTTCTGATACTGCGTATCAGTTTGCTAAAGCCGCTATTGCCAGGGGTCATGAAATTTATCGAGTGTTCTTCTATAACGATGGCGTAAACAACGCGACACGTTTGGCTATTCCACCTCAGGATGACCGTAATATTACGGAAAACTGGGCAGCTCTGGCTAAGGAACATGATATGGATATGGTTGTATGTATCGCTGCTGCACAGCGTCGTGGCATGTTAGATGCTGACGAAGCTGAAAGACAGGGTAAAGATGCACACAATATTCATCCTGCGTTTCGTATTTCCGGTCTGGGCCAGTTAGTTGAAGGTGGTATCCAGTCTGATCGTTTATTAACATTTGGTGATTAAGGGGAATAAATATGAGTGATGACATAAAAAAATTCATGTTTGTGAACACCAAAGCACCATATGGTACTGTTTACGCACTGGAATCACTGGAAGTGGTATTGATTAGTGCTGCATTTGATCAGGACGTCAGCCTTGCATTTTGCGATGACGGCGTATTTCAAATCACCAAAAATCAAAACACTGAAGGTTCTGGCATGAAGAACTTTTCACCAGCCTATAAAGCGCTGGGTGACTACGATATTAACAAATTATATGTTGAAAAAGAGTCACTGGAAGAACGTGGTTTGACACTGGATAACCTGATGGATCTGACTTATGAAGATGAGGACGATGATTGGGCAGAAAAACCATCCATTAAACTTGTTACACGCGCTGAACTTGCTGATCTGATGGATCAACAGGACGTAGTAATTAGTTCTTAAGGCGATTGTCTCTTAACAGGAGTAAAACTATGGCAATGTTACACACCGTAAATAAATCACCTTTTGAGCGTAATTCCTTAAATTCGTGTCTGACTAAATCAAAAGAAGGTTCTACCATTCTGTTGATTGAAGACGCGGTTCTGGGCGCGTTAAAAGGTACTGTGATTGCAGATAAATTAACCACTGCAATGACCACAAAAAATATCTATGTTTTAGGTTCCGACCTGAATACACGTGGATTTACAGAAGCTGACATACTTGACGGAATTAAAGTCGTCGATTATTCAGGTTTTGTTGATTTAGTAGCCGAGCATGCAAACGTTCAGTCTTGGCTGTAAATATTTTTATACTAGCAACATCATAATTAACATCTAAATATTGGAGTTTAAACAATGGCTACTATTACTGTAGACGGTAAAGAGATCGAAGTAGACGAAGAAGGCTATCTGGTAAACCTGAGTGACTGGTTCCCAGCTGTAGCTGAAGAAATGGCTAAAATCGATGAAGTTGAACTAGGTGAAGATCACTGGGACATCATTAACTTCCTGCGTGAGTACTACGAAGAGTATCAAATTGCTCCAGCAGTACGTGTACTGACTAAAGCAGTTGCTAAAAAACTGGGTAAGGAAAAAGGTAACTCTAAGTACCTTTATGAATTATTCCCATATGGCCCTGGTAAGCAAGCATGTAAATTTGCTGGTCTGCCTAAGCCAACTGGTTGTGTATAACACACAGTCGAAGACGAATTATCAGTTGTTTTAACTGAAATTCATGTCTGGAAACGTGTTGTCAGGAGTTAAATTCTGGATAACACGCCTTCCAGACACCGTATTAAAAAATTATTAATGGGTAGGTAATATGTCAGCGTTTTATGCGCTACTTTTTACAGTGGCTTTTCTTGTCCTGGTAATAGGCTTAGCGAAAAAAATATACCAATATTCACGAGTGCCTGCACCTCTGAAGATTCCTGTTACACCTGCGCCTTTAACAAAAGGTGGTGTTGCTGTCAGACTGGCTAAAGAAGCAATCTTGTTTGCCGCCTTATTCCGTTCCAATAAATGGACCTGGTTGTTTGGCTGGATGTTCCATATGAGCCTGTTTGTGGTTCTTACCATACATTTACGTTATTTTATTAAAGATGTGCCAGAGTGGCTGGTACTATTGCAGCCTATCGGTAAATACGCTGCTTTTACAATGATTATCGGCCTGCTGGGTCTGCTGGTACGACGTATGTTCGTTGCCAGAGTTAAATATATTTCATCACCTTCAGATTACCTGTGGCTATTACTGTTATTAGTTATTGGACTGACCGGTGTTACCATGCGCTTTATATCTCATACTGATATTATCAGCGTTAAAGAATTTTCACTGGGTATACTGAGTTTCAACTGGCAAACCTTACCAATGGATGTACCTTTGCTGGTGCATCTGTTTCTGGTTGCAATCTTAATGATTTTATTACCCTTTAGTAAGTTATTACATATCCCGGGTCTGTTTTTTGCTCCTTCACGTAACCAGGTTGATAACCCACGTGAAAAGAGACATATCGCACCATGGGCTGCTGAATTAGAAGCAGAAAAAAATAAAATGCAACCTAAATAACCCTGTTGTCAACGGGTTGCCTGTTTGATGATTTATCCGTACAGGATCAGGCAACACAAACAAAACCAACATAGTTATTAGGGTCATTGTTATTAGGATTTTTTTGAGGATATAGAAAAGTGGCAGACTTTGAAACTCCCAAGTTTAGAGAGTATCCAGTAGTACCAGAACTTAAGCCAGATGCTATGGCAGGTGATGGTCCATTTGTTTCCCGTGCGGAATATGATGAAGACCTGGGTTATCCCGGCGAAATGCCCGAGAACTGGAAAGAAAAGACTCTGGACAAGATGCAGGATCTGTTAGGACGCTATCGTTCCTTCCAGGTATTTATGGACTCCTGTATCAAATGCGGAGCCTGTACTGATAAATGCCATTACTTTATTGGTACTAATGATCCTAAGAATATGCCGGTTGCCAGACAGGATCTGATGCGTAAGGTCTATCGTCGCTATTTCACTTTTGCTGGTAAGTTTTTCCCAAAACTGGTAGGCGCTGTTGACCTGACTGAAGATGTATTAAAAGAATGGTTTAACTACTACCATCAGTGCTCAGAATGTCGCCGCTGTTCAGTCTTCTGTCCCATGGGCATTGATACTGCTGAAGTGACTATGGCGGCTCGTGAAATTCTGGCTCATGTTGGTTACGGCCAGAAATATTCCAACCAGATTATTCAGAAAGTTTATAAAATTGGTAATAACCTGGGACTTCCCGGACCGGCTCTGGAAGGTATTCTGGAAGATCTGGAAGAAGAAGTTGAAGAAGACACCGGTGTACCTGTTAAATATAATATGGATAAGGAAGGTGTTGAAGCCTTACTTATGACACCTTCAGCAGACTTTTTTGCTGAGCCTCATATTGATGGCCTGATTGGCTATGGTAAAGTACTGCACGAATTGGGTATTACCTGGACCGTTAGTTCCAAAGCCTCAGAAGCAGCCAACTTTGGCCTGTTTATTGGCAGCTATGATAATATCCAGCGTGTTTCCATGCGGATCCGTGAAGCGGCTATTGACCTTAAAGTTAAGCGTATTATTTTTGGTGAATGTGGCCATGCCTGGCGCGTAGCCTACAGCTTCCTGAATACCCTTGCCGGTCCTTTTGATTTTCTGGATCAGAACTATCCCGTACCGCAACACATCCTTGAAGTTACCTATGGTGCAATTCAGGAAGGCAAGTTACGCCTTAATAAAGAAGAAAATGATCACCTGACCATGACCTTCCATGACTCCTGTAATGTAGCACGTGCTTCACGAATGGGTGATAAGCCGGGCGGTCAGTTTGACATTCCACGAGCCGTTATTAAAGCAGCCTGTAATAATTATGTCGATATGGACTCTGATACCATTAAAGACGCAACTTTCTGTTGCGGCGGCGGCGGTGGTCTGTTAACCGATGACCTGATGGAACTGCGTGTGAAAGGTGCCTTACCAAGAATGGAAGCCCTTAAGAAAGTGACAGACGAAGATGGTGTTACTAATGTGGCAGCTATCTGTGCAATCTGTAAGAGTCAGTTTACCAAAACATTACCATATTATGGTTTTGAGATGGACGCTATTATGAGTGTGCATCAGCTGGTAAGTGAAGCTATCGTGATGACCGGTAGTGAACAAGAGAAAGAATTAGACGGTGTTGAGGAAGAGGCTAAGGATACTGAAGAGTAATCCTGCTGTCGTCCTAAACCCGAACATAATTAACACTGAATTACTGTTTTAAGATAGAACGTATTTTAAGATACAAACTAGCAATTAATTTTTGCCCAAATATAGCTTGATAGGAGAAAGATAAATGTCAACTGCTGATACAGCTCCGAATGCAGAAAAACTAACCTTTACGCGTTTTAAGGACACACGGTTAGAACATACTGATAAACAAGAGTGGGATTCCTGGACTGACAATATTTTTCAGGCTGGTTGGTCACACAAATGTCCTACCTATATTAACAGAACTCCTCCTTGTCAAGGCAGTTGTCCTGCAGGTGAAGATATTCGTGGCTGGCTAGATATTGTACGCGGTGTTGAAAAGCCTGCCTTCGAAGGTATGACCATGCAGGAATATGCATTTCAGCGTTCAACAGATGCCAACCCATTCCCATCGGTTATGGGTCGAGTCTGTCCTGCACCCTGTGAAGACGGCTGTAACCGTAACGAACTTGATGATCATGTAGGTATTAACGCTGTTGAACAGTATATTGGTGACCAGGCTCGTGAAAACGGCTTTAAATTTAAGGTTGCTGATTCTGAAACAGGCAAAAAAGTCGCCATTATCGGTGGTGGTCCTGCTGGTCTGGCCGCAGCTTATCAACTGCGTCGTTTAGGTCATAGCTGTACCGTTTTTGATGATCATGCTGAACTGGGCGGAATGATGATGTACGGTATTCCAGGCTATCGTGTGCCACGTGAAGTGCTGCATCATGAAATGAACCGTATTGTTGAGATGGGTGTGGACGTTAAATTAAATACCCGTGTCGGTACCGATGTAACAGTTGAAGATCTGGAAAAAGAATACGATGCTATTTTATGGGCCATCGGTTGTAAAGAAGGTCGTGGTCTGCCGGTTGAAGGCTTTGAAGAAGCGCCTAACTGTATCAGCGGTGTTGCTTTCCTTGAGGCATTTAATGATGGTCGTCTGAAGCTGGCTTCTGACAAAGTTGTCTGTATCGGTGGTGGTGACACTTCTATTGACGTGGCATCCGTAGCTCGTCGTTTGGGTAAAATCTCCAATATTGCTGAAAAAGACTTACCAGAAAACGTAGTTCTTGGACATACCGCTCACGATGTGGCCGATAGTGCTAATAAGGAAGGTGCAGAAGTTACTCTGTTATCTCGTTCTTCCATTGAGAACATGCCGGCAGCACAGCATGAAATCGACGATGCCCTGCGTGAAGGTGTGACTATTATTGGTTGCGTTAGCCCGATTAAAGTTATTCTGGATGAAAATGGTCGTGCAAAAGCACTGCGTGTTATCAAACTGGAAGAAGACGGCAAGACTCCAATTGAAGGTTCTGAATACGATATTGAAGCCACTCTTATTGTTTCTGCCATTGGTCAGAAAGGTGACATGACCGGTATTGAAGAGTTTGACAATGGTCACGGCTTTATTGACGGTGATGCACACTACCAGGTTAAAGGCAAACCAGGACACTTCCTGGCGGGTGATATTGTACGTCCTCATCTGCTGACTACAGCCATTGGTCAGGCCGCTATTGCAGTTGAAACCATAGACCATTATCTGTGCCATCAGGACGAAGATCTGAAGAAACGTCCTAAAGTTGACAAGCATTACTTCAAACTTGAAAAGAAACTGGAAGAAGTAGGCCTGGCACCAAAACCTGCTCCGGTTCATGGCCATGAAAGTGTTCGTGGTACTTCAGAAGAAGATTTTGCAATTCATAACTATGAAGACCGATCCTCCAATGACATTATCAGCCATGACAAACTGTTCCTTGGACATTTTGAATATGAACCACGTCATAAGCGTAAAACTATTGACGTAAGTTCTGATGAAGTTCTAGGTCACTTTGCAGAACGTCTGGTACCTCTGTCAGACGAAGAAGTCGTTGCAGAAGCCGGTCGTTGTATGAGCTGTGGTATGTGTTTTGAGTGTGATAACTGTGTTATCTACTGTCCACAGGATGCAGTTAAGAAGACACCTAAAGACAAAGCAACAACGGGTCGTTATGTTTATACTGATTACTCTCGTTGTATTGGTTGTCATATCTGTAAAGATGTTTGTCCTACAGGCTATATTGATATGGGTCTGGGTGAATAATCAGGAGAATGAATGTGTGGTTGCAACTAAACATTAATTTTAGTTTTAGCTCCCTGCTTAAGGGGAGCTTGCAGAAATTACCACTCAGTGTTGCGGGGCTGGCTTTAATGGCCAGCTTCACTACTGTTAATGCAGAAGTAGAACAGGATGAACTGGGGCCGAGAATTGAAATTCCCGAATCCAGTGGTAAAAGCTGCGTACTGCCTGAAGACGAAATTCGTCGGAAACATCCTGACATGCTTAAACATGATCGGATCCTGACGCTTCGTGAAGGTGTCAGAGCCAAAGCCGATGGTAATAATCTTGATGGTAGTTTAAAGCAGTGTATTAACTGCCATGCCATTAAAGATGATAACGATCAATATGTTCGCATTGATAATGACAAGCACTTCTGTGTTTCCTGTCATAAATATGCTGCAGTAACCATTGACTGTTTCCAGTGTCATAGAGACATTCCTGAAGGCAGTAGTAATTTTCATGCACTATCAGGTCATAAAAATACTGACTTCAGCTCCGTAACTCCAGGTAGTTATGGTTTGACAGTTAAGGATATGGCCAATATTGCCCCTGAGGTTAGTTCAGATGACAAGTAAGATCGAAAAAGAAGATTTATCCCGTCGTAACTTTGTCTTTGGTTCGATTGCTGCAGCGGGTTTGACGGTTGCTCCGGGTGTTATGCTCTATCAGACTGCAAATGCTCGTGATTTGAGTAAACCCGTCAGTTCAAAAGTCCGCTGGGGTATGTTAATCGATACCACTAAAGATGTTGACTGGAACAAATGTGTTGAAGCCTGTGTTAAAGAACATGGTCTGGGTAATGAAGAACATTCCAGAGCGGATCAGAGAACACAGTATATCCGGGTGGTTGATGTAAAAAATAAAACCACCGGCTATAGCATGTCATTACCGGTAATGTGCCAGCATTGTGAAAAGCCACCTTGCGTAGATGTCTGTCCAACAGGGGCATCCATGAAACGTGAAGACGGTATTGTACTGGTTGACAGACACCGCTGTATTGGCTGTCGTTATTGTATGATGGCCTGTCCTTATAAGGCTCGCTCCTTTGTTCATGAAACACTGACTGATCAGAAAACAACGACCCCGCGTGGTAAGGGTTGTGTTGAATCCTGTAATATGTGTGTGAATCGTGTTGATAACGGTCAGTTGCCTGCCTGTGTAGAAGTCAGTGAAGGCGCTATTGTTTTTGGGGATCTTAATGATCCTGAAAGTGATATTTCCAGATTACTTGCCAAACATGGCGGTAAGCAGATTCGTGCAGACTTGAAACTGAACCCAGGTGTTCAGTATCAAGGCATATAACTTGTTTTTTAATAAGTATTAATTTACCTGGTGTAACGAGACTACAAAATGAAAAAATTACACTTTCTAGAAGTTGAAGGGAATACCAAGGGTTTTTATACCTTCCTGGGAATTTTTGGTTTGATTTCCCTGATTGGCGTACTTGCTGCCTATTATATGGAACACCACGGACACTATGTTACTGGAATGAGTAATCAGGTGGTCTGGGGCACACCGCATGTATTTGCAATTTTCCTGATTGTTGCGGCCTCTGGAGCTCTTAATGTGGCTTCTATATCATCAGTCTTTGCCAAAACGGCTTATAAACCGCTGGCTCGTTTATCAGGTATGTTGGCTATGGCTCTTCTGGCTGGCGGTCTGGTGGTACTGCTGCTGGATCTGGGTCGTCCTGATCGACTGATTGTAGCTATGACCAGGTTTAACTTTGTGTCTATCTTTACCTGGAATATTTTCCTCTATACTGGTTTTATGGGTATAGTTGCAATTTACTTATGGACCATGATGGACAGACCTTATAACAATCTGACTAAAAAAGCAGGTATGGTTGCCTTTATCTGGCGTCTTATCCTGACCACTGGTACCGGTTCTATCTTTGGCTTCCTGATCTCCCGTGAAGCTTATGATACGGCTTTACTGGCTCCTATGTTCATTATTATGTCTTTTTCATTTGGTCTGGCTTTCTTTATGCTGGTGTTAATGGCCTCTTATAAATATACTGACCGTCCACTGGGTGACTATGTCATCAATCGCCTGAAAAATCTGCTGGGTGTGTTTGTTGCCGCGGTTCTGTATTTTGTTATTGTTTATCATATTACTAATCTGTATTCTGCGGATCATCGCGGTGTTTCCATTTTTGTCCTTTCCGCAGGTGGTATATACACCTTCCTGTTCTGGGTCGTTCAAATTGGTCTGGGTACCGTATTACCTTTATTCCTGTTATACGGTCCTACGGGTAAAAACCGTACTATGATTGGTCTTGCCTCCCTGCTTATTATTATAGGTGCACTGGCCCAGTTATACATTATTATTATCGGAGGGCAGGCCTATCCAATGGTAATGTTCCCAGGTATGGAAGTCAGTTCCTCCTTTTATGATGGGGTAGTGGCCTCTTATGCGCCATCTCTGCCAGAAGTTCTGCTGGGTCTGGGTGGTGTTGGTGTGACCTTATTGCTGGTCACTATCGCAGTAGCTGCACTGAAATTCCTGCCAGCCAGTCTCGCTGATGAAGTAGTAGACCCTCATGCAAAATAAATCTTAATTTTATCTTTTGCATAAAAAAGCCGGTTTAAAACCGGCTTTTTTATTTCAGGGATTTTAATCTCAAGTCTATAAGAAAGTTTTTACAGGCCTCAGGTATCTGCCCACATTTGTACCAGTTTAATATAGGTAACATCCACGCCCTGTGTTTCATCAGCCTGGGGTTTTTCTCTCAAAAGTTTTTCCCGCGCCTGCCATAACTCGTAAAGTACCTCACGCTTATTGGCATCCTGGATCATGCTCTGAGCCCAGGTGACGCATACCAGACGTTCTCCATCCGTCACCTTATCCACATAATGCCAGCTGGTAGAAGGATAGACAATGGCACTGCCGGCTTTTAAACGGGCACGGTGTTCCCCGTATTTGGTGACAATAACCAGGTCTCCACCTTCGTATTCTGACGGATCATTTAAAAAAATAGTGGTAGAGACATCGGTCCGGTACATATTGGGCATCTGACCCATAATCGGGTTGTCGATGTGTCCACCATAGCCCATGCCTTTTCGATACCGGGCAAGAAAGGGGGCGCCGATTTTTTTCATCATGACAGCGGCTTTATAAATTTCGTTATTTATCAGGCTGCCCATCAGAATATTATTGAGAGACTGCATCTGTGGTGAACCATCCTGAACCAGTTCCTCGTTGTTTTTAACCTGCTGTGCCACGTCTCCGGCCGATATTTTACCGTCCACAAAACTGGCCTGTTTTAATACCGCCTGTATGGATTTAAGTTGCTGAGGATTAATAACGTCAGGGATCTCAAGTAACATGACTAACTCCATAGTGATAATTTTTATTACTTGAAGTTTACGAGATTATCCCCATATAGACTATACATTTTTTATTTATTCTTGATATGGGGCAACTATGATAAGGGTTTTAAATGTCGTTATTGACGGTAATATGTATTCAGTCAATGTGGAAGAGGAAATACTGATGTCAGCGACTGATCTGTTTGATAAAATGGATCAGGATATGAGTAAGGGCTGGACACTGGGACGTGATTTTGTTGAAAATCCCAATATCACGGAACGTTGCCAGATTGTCGCTGATAAATTACTAACCGCCATAGAAGATGAGAATGAACAGATGAAATCCATGATGGCGGGGTATATTCTTTCCCGGGTTCCCAATATTATGACACTTTATATTGATAATACCGGTGAAATACAGGAAACCCAGATCGAACTGGCACCTCAGTAAAATTCTTGATCAGAGTACAGGATTAGAAAAAATGCGCATAAAATCCAAATGGGGTAAAAATAAAAAAGAACGCAGTGTAGAAGACAATGCCAGTGCAGCGGCCTTTATTGCCTGGAAAGTTGCCCAGGATGCCTTGCTTAACCTTGAGAATGAAGACTATCAGACCGATACCCTCAAGCAGAGAATGGATGTGGTGGTAGAATTTGTTATCTACCTGGCACACCTGGCTGATCGTATTACTTATGAACAAATGACCCCGGAAGAACGGGAAGCCTTTGTGGTATCTATGGTTAAACATTTAGCGCGCAATGTACAGTCCAGTATGGAAGATATTGAAGGTGTCAAAGACTATAAGGAAAATTTCATTAACCTGGTTAATGAAAGAATGTCTGACTATGCTGAAATGCCCTTTGATGATGGTGAACCCAGCTTTACCATGCGCCGTTACCTGGGTACCCGGGTACAGGAAGTTATGGGTGAACGACACAATAAATGGATCGAAACTCAGGTACTGGAAATCAATGCTCCGGAAGCTGCCAGGCACCTTAAAAAAGCCATTAACGATCTATACAAACCCGCTTTTTAATATCCCACACCTCTGGAAATAGACTAAATATTACTTGATTGTTTTTCTTGATAGGTTAATATAAAGTCCTTGCCTAAAAAAGGGCTAACGCTCTATGAATTAGTTTTCTGGAGCTAACGTTATTATTTACTATTACAATAAAATCAAATATCAGGATTGACCTTTTGACATTAAGTCCTCTTTATTTTCAGGAAATCCGGGAACATCATTTATTTAAAGAGCTGTCGGATGACTGTTTTGAGCACGTTATTCAAAATGCCGGGGTTCTGTTTTTAAAGAAAAATGAACTCTTATACGAATGTGGTTTAAAAGCCCGACAGTTCTTTCTTATCCATTCCGGGCAAATCGCCTTATTTCAGATGTCCCTGGACGGCAACGAAAAAATTATTAATCTGTATGATTCGGCTCAAGTGTTTGCAGAAGATATCATGTTCAGTGATGAAAAATGCTACCCAACCTGTGCCCGGGCCTGCAGCGATACCACGTTATTTTATTTTGATGCTCAGCACTTTCGCAGGCAGTTGTATGACTATCCCGGTCTGTGTTTTTCTATTATGTCCGATCTTAGTTCCCGGCTGCATGAGCAGATTCAGGAAATAGTTGAGCTGTCTATTTATGATGCCCAGTACCGTCTGATCAGATATTTACTTAAGAAAGCCTGCAAGGGGGATTTACAGTCCTGCCGGCCTGTTATTGTGCTGGCGACCACCAAAACACTGCTGGCTTCCAGACTGTCAATTACACCGGAAACGTTTTCCAGAATACTCTCCAGATTAAAAAAGCAGGGATTGATCTCTATTGATGAGTCTGTGATAACGCTGAATGAACCGGAACTGCTGAAACAGCTTATTGGTTATAATGAATGCTCTTTTTCAACCGAAAAACAGATGGTTTCTGTGGTTTGATTTTTCTGAGACTTAAGCCTTAAGGGTAAATCTTAGGCAATTGAGCATAAAAAGTACATAAAAAAACCGGCTAATAAAAGCCGGTTTTTTATGCTATAAATAGGTTTTATACCTGCAGGATTCAGGTATAAAACTTAAATATAAGGAAATATTATTTCCAGTCAGCGTAGCCTTCCATATTCTTTTCCAGGCCGTCTTCATAACCAGCACTGTAGGCTTCGGTAACACGTTGTTCTTCACGTTCCGGGTTACATACATAACCACCTTGCCAACCCTGGATATACTCCGGGTTTACACCTTCAGATTCCATTTTTACAGTAAAATCATGATATTCTTGGTTCATAGGTTTTTCCTTTACGTTTCCAGTCAGTTAAAATCGTATGAGCATATAAGCAGACTGTGACAAAATAATAATTCGCTTATATTAAATGATCTTTATATAAATTTCCAGTAATAGCCTGAAAATTTCTAATAGCATTTGCTATTGTTTGTGACTACCTGGCCACAGGCCAAACCTGAAGTTTATTTGTAGCACAAATAGGGCTCAGATTCTGCTTAGAATCTGACTGCATGTGAGTATACTTACTGGACAGCCTCAACGGTATATCTCTATAGGATAGGATTGAAAAAAATTTTGTGAATATTATAAAAAAGGGTATTATTTTATAATTAACCAAGTAATTTACTCGGATATTATGGTAGAATATTTCTATTCGAGAATGGAACAATAGCATTCTTATGTCCAATATCATTTTTCATATATTAACTGGAAAATATGATATTAAAAAGCGAGCGAATAAGTAGAGATAAACAATGAACTTAACTGAAGAAGATATGATGGATCTGGACAGCGGCCTTAAAGCCCTGGAAGACAAGCACTTTACCCGTGCTGTACAATTATTATCCCCCCTGGCTGAAAAAGGGGTACCTGAAGCCCAGCACCGTATGGCGGTCATGTACCAGAATGGGCTGGGTGTCCATCGAAATGAAACGGCTGCAGCCCTGTGGATGAAAATGGCAGCCGATGGCGGTTATGAACTGGCCTGGCATGGTATGGGTTTTATGTATATGGAAGGCGAAGGTGTTGATAAAAATGCTGAAGAAGCCGTTAAATGGTTTAAAAAAGGCATTGAAGCCGGACTGATTGGCTCCATGACTACCCTGGCTATGATGTATAAGGAAGGTAATGGTGTAGAACAGGATCTGGAAGAAGCCGAGCGGCTGATGAAACAGGCTGGGTTTTAAATAAAAGATTAAGATAGCGAGAATTAAATGAGAGCGTCACAACTATTTACCGTCCTGGACCAGGAATTTGAAGGTACTAAAACCGGACACCATACCCCGGTAATGATCTGGGGGCCGCCGGGCGTGGGTAAATCCCAGTTAGTCAGCCAGGTCGCCCAAAAGCATGATCGTACCCTGATTGATATTCGTCTGTCCCAGATGGAACCCAGTGATTTACGGGGTATTCCGTTTAAGGATGGTGATAAAGTGGAATGGGCAGTACCTTCTATGTTGCCGGATGTTCAAAAACACGGTGCAGAAGGTATTCTGTTTCTGGATGAAATCACCTCTGCACCACCCAGTGTATCTGCTGCGGCATATCAGCTTATTCTGGATCGCCGTCTGGGGGATTATCAGATCCCTGACGGCTGGGCAATTTTTGCCGCCGGTAACCGTCAGGGTGACCGCGGGGTCACCTATAGTATGCCGGCACCGCTGGCTAACCGTTTTTCCCATTATGAATTTGATATTAACCTGGATGACTGGGTACACTGGGCTTACCAGAGTGGTATTGATGAGCGGGTTATTGCCTTCCTGCGTTTTCGTCCGGATCTGTTATTTGATTTTGACCCGGCCCATAATCCGGTGGCTTTCCCATCTCCCCGTACCTGGGAGTTTGTGCATAAGGCTCTGAATAAATTTATGGATCATCCTGAACTGTTCCTGGGTGCTCTGCAGTCCTGCGTCGGTCCTGCGGCCGGTATTGAGCTTAATGCCTTTATTGCCAACCTGGATGAAATGCCGGATCTGGATGCCATTATTAATGGAGAAGATGTACCCACCCCTTCAGAAATCGATCTGCAGTATGCCGTGGCCTCCGCTCTGGTAGGACGTGCTATTCGGGCTAAAGGTACAGATGAAGCGAATAAAACTTATACCAATATCCTCAGGTACGCATCCAGTTTCCGCCAGAAAGAAATGGGGGTAATGCTGGTTTCTGATATGCACCGGGCCATTGGTGAAGAGCTTTTCAGTGTTGAAGAATTTGCTAACTGGGCGGATGCCATAGCCGATATTATGTTGTATGGATGAAGCAATAAGCAATAAACTCAGTGCTGCGCGCACTAAACTGATTCTGGACAAACCTTTCCTGGGTGCTCTGGTGCTGCGTCTGCCGATTGTTGAAGCCGATCCGTCCTGGTGTAAAACCACTGATACGGATATGAAAAAGCTTTATGTTAATCCTGAGTACATTGACCAGTTAACCACTGAAGAAGCACAGTTTGCCCTGGCTCATGAAGCGCTGCACTGCGCCCTGTCGCATTTTTCCCGCCGTCAGCACAGAGTTAAAATGCGCTGGGATATGGCCTGTGACTATGCCATTAATCCTATTCTGATTGAAGACGGCCTCAGGCCGCCTCCGCATATTCATTACCTGCGTGAATTTGCCGGTATGACGGCAGAAGAGATTTATCCGCTGTTAATGGATAATGAAAATGATGCTGACAGTGAGCTGGGGCAGAATAATGAAGCTGGTGACAAGGAAAGCGGGGAACAGTCTGATCACGGCGATGCCAAAGACACGGAAACTCAGAAGCTGAACAGCCAGCAGCAGGATAATGGCAAAGAAGGTAAGGGACAGACTTCGGAAGAGGGCAAACAGTCTGAGCAGGGCAGTGGTGATGATATTCAGAAAGAACCGCCGCCGACACCCAATAATGATGAAATACAGAGTCTGACGGCCCAATGGCAGCAACGACTGGCCGGTGCCGCCCAGCAGGCGTTACAGGCCGGTAAGCTAAGCCAGTCCATGGCACGTCTGGTGGATCACCTTCTGCAGCCGCAACTGCCCTGGCGTATGCTGCTGGCACGTTATATGAGTGCTACCGCCAGAGAAGATTACAGCTATACCCGGCCATCCAGCCGGCGAGGTGAACCGGCCATCTATCCGCGTCTGCGCAGTCATATGGTGGATATTGTGGTGGCCCTGGATATCAGCGGCTCTATTGCCACCAAAGAAATTAAGGAGTTTCTAGCGGAAGTGGACCAGATTAAAGCCCAGGTACGTGCCCGTATTACCCTGCATGCCTGTGATACCGAAGTCAGTACTGAGGGACCCTGGGAATATGAACCCTGGGATGAGCTGAAACTGCCCATCCAGTTTCAGGGCGGCGGCGGTACCCGTTTTACACCGGTATTTGACTGGGTTGAAAATCAGGAGAAACGCCCCGACCTGTTAGTGTACTTTACTGATGCAGAAGGCGAATTTCCCGAGCAGGAGCCGCAGTACCCGGTACTCTGGCTGGTAAAAGGTAGAGCCCCCGTACCCTGGGGACAGCGGGTCCAGTTAAATTAACATAAAGAACACTATGGCATTATCCAACGAAGACAGTTTAAGATTAAATGTATTACTGGCCCAGGATGTTCGTGCAATCCGCATTGATGAAGGTAAGCTGATACTTTATGCCCTGACTCAAAAAGGTGAAGCTAAAATTCAGCTTAATCCGAATACCCGTAACCATAAATATATCAAGGAAGTTAAAGACTTTCTATCTACCAAAGCACTGGGTGTATCCGGTGGTTTTCCCATGTTCCTGTCCCGCTGGAACCGTATGGGCGATGTACAGAGTAATCGTCTGGATAAACTTTTATTGCTGGGTGAAGAAGAAGCCGTAACGGCGGTAGTCAACAACCGGGATTTGACGGCTGAACTGGCAAAAAGTGCCTGGTGGGCCGTACAGTCATCTGAAAATGCCCGCAGTATGCTGGCCAATAAAGCGGTAGCAGAAGGTGAAATTGGTAAGGAACTGGCAAAGTTTCTGATTGAATTTCTGCCCTTTGAGGAAGATCCGCTGGATATGATGATTTCAGCACGTCTGGTACTGCAGGAAGGGCTGATTTCAGAAGATGAAGTCCTGAGCCTGTGGCGCAAGGCCAAAAGTAAAAATACCCTGTATGTAGGCTTTCTGGATGTCCGTCCTGATAATCTGCCGGAACCTGTTGCTGAGCATCCTCGTTATGAAGAAGTTAAGCAGGCATTATCTGAGCAGCTTAAAGCTGCAAATCCCTATGCCGAGGTTTTATGCAAGCTGTTCAGTTCACAGGGACAGACCTTTTTAAAAACCGCCGATGCCTCGTTTAAGCGTCCGCCCAATTATGATGTAGTTGGCGCTTTAATTGAAGCTATAAGACGTTATCTGTTTATTAAGCAACCTGAAGCCGGCCAGAATCAGCAGCACCATGAACAGGGGCTGGATTTAAACGGTGAAATCCAGACCGATATTAACAAAGTTGTGGAGCTGGCAGAAAATATTGCCAATGAAAATAATGGTATCTGCTGCAGTGGTGAATTAAAAGCCGTAAGGGAGGCGGTTCCGGACTTTGCCGACCATCTCCAGGCCATTGTCTTTTTAGGCAGAACCACCCAGACCGTGCTGGCACCTACTATTGCCAAAAGTACTGCCGTGGGTTCATTAATGCGTAAAAAACTGAAACCGGTTTTTGATCCCATACAGATGAACCTGAGAATATTAAGCAGTTAAATAATGAGTATTAACTATCGCAGTAATATTTTGTAAAAATATTAAATAATTACCGGATATGGTATTATAAAAAGTTAATATTCTTATTTTACCGCCCTGAATTCAGAATAAGCAGAGCAAAAAGCAGAGGTAGAAAACAAGTGGATTTTTTCCCCATTTTCATGAACATTAGAAATCGTCAATGTGTGGTTATTGGCGGTGGCAAGGTCGCAGCCAGAAAAATTGCTTTATTGCTTAAGGCTGGTGCACAGGTACAGGTAGTGGCGCCTGAATTGTGCCGTGAGGTCAGCGAGATGGCTAAAACCGGGCAGATAAAACATTATGCCCGGGCCTTTGATGAAAAAGATATTTGTGACAGCAGCCTCTGTGACAGTGTACTGGTTATTGCCGCCACAAATAATCAGAGCGTAAACGAAAAAGTCTCCGAACTGGCCAAAGCACGTTCCATGCCGGTCAATGTGGTGGATCAGCCGCATTTATGCAGTTTTATTATGCCGTCCATTGTGGATCGTTCACCTATTCAGATTGCCATTTCCACCGGCGGCAGTTCGCCGGTACTGGCCCGCTTACTGCGTACCCGCCTGGAAAGCTATATTCCTGCGGCTTACGGTAAACTGGCACAGCTGGTCGACGGCTTTCGCAGCAAGGTCATTGAAAAATTTCCCAATAGCGAACAGCGCCGTTATTTCTGGGAAAACGTCCTGGAAGGTCGTATTCCTGAACTATTATTCCAGGGCAATGAACATGCAGCCCGCTATGCCCTGCAAAAAGCCATTGATGAAGATTTTTCTGAAGAAAGCGGGGAAGTCTATCTGGTGGGAGCCGGTCCCGGTGATCCCGATTTGCTGACTTTCAGAGCCCTGCGCCTGATGCAGAGAGCTGATGTGGTGGTGTATGACCGTCTGGTATCCCAGGGGATCCTGGATCTGGTACGCCGTGATGCCGAGCTGGTCTATGTCGGCAAGGAAAGAAATAACCATGCGGTACCGCAGGAGGGCATTAATGAATGTCTGGTGCGTTATGCTAAAGAAGGTAAACGGGTTTTACGTCTTAAGGGCGGTGATCCTTTTATCTTCGGACGCGGCGGGGAAGAAATTGAAACGCTGAAAGAAAACAATGTTATTTTTCAGGTGGTACCCGGTATTACCGCTGCAGCCGGTTGTGCCAGCTATGCCGGTATTCCGCTGACTCATCGTGATTATGCCCAGTCCTGTGTGTTTGTAACCGGGCATTTAAAAGACGGCACAGTCAACCTGAACTGGACAGCCCTGGCGCATCCTAATCAGACTATTGTTTTCTATATGGGCTTACAGGCAGTAAATGTGATCCATAAGGAGCTGGTGGCGCATGGCTTAAAAGATGAAACACCTGCGGCCCTTGTTGAACAGGGTACTACTGAAAACCAGCGTGTCCATGTCGGTACACTGGCCACTCTGGCGGATATAGTGGAACGGGAAAAAGTGAAAGCCCCTACACTGATTATTGTCGGTGATGTAGTGACCTTACATGATAAATTGAAATGGTTTAATCCGAATTCAGAACGCACTTCATCGTTTCAAAGTGCTCGTGGCCGGCGGGATTAAGTAAAGAAGAACAGATAAAGAAAATCAGACAAAGAAAATACTTAACACCAGATAAAGCGAAAGCATGAGCCCGGTAAAAGCAATACCGATGGTGCTCATAAATAGATAAACCTGTCTCATACTGGCTTCCTTAAATCTGATCAGTTTTTTTCTTATTCGTTTTCTAAACTATAAAATGATTAAGCTATGAAGTCTGCAAGACAAGTCTGATCCTTTTGTAGGAATGATTTTATTATCTGTAGGACTTAAGCTGAATAAAACAGTTGAACAAAATGCTATACATTTACAATGTATGAATACAAAAGCTAATTAAAAGTTAATTTGAAAAAGGTAAATACAATGGATTTTAATTCCCTCACTAAAGAACAGCAGGTTATGGTAGCCATGCGTAAAACCCTGGCCAATATCGTTAAGGATACTACACCTTCTGACCCGGCTCTGGTTCACCCTTTAAGTAAAGATACTGTGGAAGATATTCGTGCCTGCTTTGCACTGATTTCAGCCAGGGAAAGAGAATTAATGGAAGAGCTGGGCATAGAAAATAAAGCCCGTCCGTTTTTTACGGATGAAGTAAAACCAGCCGAAGTGGTTAAATTTAAAAAGAAATAATATGCGTGAGGTTCCTTCTCCCTTTGGGAGAAGGTCAGGATGAGGGGGCTTTTAAAGCTGTAACTATTTATTTAACTGTTATTTATCTGAACGCTTACGTTTTGAACGGCGCTTTCGTTCAGGCAGTTTAAAATTGATAATAGATTTAACCACTTCATTATAAGGAATTTTGTCCAGACTCTGGTATTTAGCCACTGTTTCATTAATAGTGCCGTGTACATTCTCAATAGGGGCACGTTCCTGAGCCTGCTCACCAAAGCGGGCATCCTCATCACTTAAAATGGTGGTATCGGCCAGATTCTTATCGGCCAGTAACTGCTGCAGTCCATAAATTCCACCCACCTGTACTTTAATTTCCTTAGCATGAGGCAGAGGGCCGTTAGCCTGAGTAATTTGTAAAGCAAAGCGGGCATTGGCACGAAGGTTGTCCAGTAATCTTCGGCACTGCTGCTGGGCCACGGCATCTTTACAGGCAAAGGCTTCCCGTTCTGCCAGTAATAACTTTTCAGCCTGTTCACACTGACCGTAACGCAGTAACAGCAGTTTTTCAAAGTAACAGCGGGTCGGGTTCATTTCCCGATACGCTGACCGGTACTGCTCCTCGTCCATTACTTTTCCCATTCCTTGAGAATAGGCTGTTCTCTGTGTTCACCGAGTTTTTCTTCAGCATCCAGAGGGTTGTCCGCAAAAATAACCTTGAAGGTATCCTGAGGATCATTGTCAGGGTTCATACGCTGCTCCCTGGCGTAATTGCGAGCTTCTTTATAAGTCTCAAATTCATCCAGCATTTCCATGGGCTTAACCAGGTTAGCAACAGTGGGTGAAATTTTGTAAACGAAATAAGAGGCCATAAATAAAAATCCTTAAATAAGCAATCAGATGCTGTATTTTAACATGATGTATGGGCTTAACCTAAATGAAATAATAAAACAGAGCCCGTAAAAGAAAGTGAATTATCCGTCCATAAGCTGGATAAGAACCTGTCGGAACTTGAGGAGGAGAGGTACTTTTTACCCTAAATAAATCAGTTGAACCTACTGCGAATGTCCATAGCACTGAATCTACAAGGCTTTCCAGAACATTTTGACTTCACCCGTAGAATGGCTACGAATAAAGCCAAAATAACCTGTAAATCCTTGTATCTTCAGCACTCTGACCATTCTCGCTACGTTTCTACTGATTTATTTAGGGTTACAGATAATTCACTTTTATCGGTCAAACTAACCCAATATTTAACCCGGCTCTGCTAAAATCCGTTCGCAAAAGTCAGCAAAGCCAAAGTTAAATCAGGCCTATAATATATAATAACCAAGTAAAATAGTCAAGTACTGTCAGAATGATAATATTTACTCACTCCCCAAAAAAGCCCTAAGTTCTTTCTTAACACTTAACCCTAATTTCATGAAAGTGCTAAAATACTCGTCCAACTCCCAACCAGGACTCCTAATGCCCCAGTTCAACGGCTTTAACCCGCAAGTCATCCAGTTTCTTGAAAACATCAAACAAAACAATAATAAAAAATGGTTTGATGAACATTACGATTTTTATCAACAGGAAATTCTGGAAGTCTCAAGAGATCTGGTTGAAGCTCTGGGAGGCGCCCTGCAGGAAACAGCTCCGGGTATTAATGTGGTGCCCAAGGTGAATGGTTCAATATACCGGTTTTCCCGTGACGCCCGTTTCAGTAAGGATAAAACGCCTTATAAAACCCATATTTCCTACCTGTTCTGGCAGGGTATGTTAAAGCGAACCCGTTGTCCGGGGTTTTATCTGGCATTCAGGCCGGAATATATTCAGATTGGTGTGGGCATTAACCATTTTACCCCTGAATACCTGCAGGCCTGGCGTGAACAGTGCGCACAAACAGGCAAGGATCAGCAAATACACGATATTATGACAAAGCTGAAACAAAACGGAATTATTATGCACGGAGAGCAGTTAAAACGATTACCCAGGGGTTTTAGCCATAAGAACCCGGATGAACTGATCAATGCGGATTTAATTCGTTATAAGAGCTTAAAATGCTGGTTTCAGATGCCTTTGCCCAAACAGTTATTCAGTGCCGAATTTATCCCCTGGTGTATGCAGTATTATGAACAATTATTACCTCTGTTTAACTGGATGGTTGAGGTTATGTCTCATTTTAAGGTAGAAGTGGATTTCTCCGGTCAGCCGTAACCGTAAAATGATTTTTCAAAAAAAGTCGCAAAAAGTGGGCAGAACCTGTATGCAGTTCACACAAATTCAAGGTCATGATAAAGTTTACGGATCTGTTTCACAAAAACATACATTTCTGCTGGATTGTTAAACCTGGCCTGATAATATTGCTTCATACAGGCTAATTCACATCCTGGAAAACTAAAATAAAAACCCTTTTGTAAGTAATTCCTACAAAAGCAGCTTGAACAGATGTTTAATCTTCCGGCTGTCAATGTTAAAATTACATTACAGCTCTTTTTAAATGAAGCTCTTTACAAACGATATATTTTTAGTTTGATGTTCCATCGGTAATGTGTTGTTAAATTTTCTCCATTTCTCGTCAGGGATCAAATAGTGAAAAATTCAGACACAATTATTTGCACTGCTTTGCTGATGCTTTTATTACCGGCAGAGAGCGTATGGGCTGAAGAAAATGATAATCAGTATAACCTGGGTATCGAAAGCCTTGCTTCCGGTAGTCAATTTAGCAGTGCTCTGGATTATATTGCTGAATTTGAAAAACAGCATAAACTGACGGCTGATAAGTCAAAGAAAAAAATTAAATTTCCCATTGTCGAGCTGGATGTCAATTACCAGGACAAACCGGCGGATGTATTCGCGCCTTACCATAGTTTCAATAAAATTCCTGATCTGCGCATAGATAAAAATACCAGTAAAGAATACCAGACCCGTCTTGAATACCGTTTTGAACACCTGTCTTCTGAAGCTGCGGTTAAATACAGTCCGGATTCCTATGGCATGGGTGAGTATTACAATTACGAGCTGGGTGTTGCCGTACCGGTAAAAAAAATGTTCTCCGTTGAAACCCGCTATGGCTGGAACCAGTTTAAGAACAAGCCTGAAAAGGGCGGTATGAAAGACTATCAGGACTGGAGTGTAGGCGTATCCACTACCTATAAGGGGATGAAGCTAAAAGTGGACTATATTGACATCAATGCCGGTGAAAAATCAGAAGAATGTTCTCAGAACTTCCCCTGCGAAGGTAAAACCGTTTTTAGTATTATTAAAAACTTTTAGTTCTGCAACTCCGGCCTGATCTGCCTAGATTATACACAAGCCGCTTATAACCAGTCATTTAAGGGTATAGGCTTACCCATAAAATAACCCTGTCCGTAAGTAATGCCGATTTTTCTCAGTTCATTGACTTCTTCTTCTGTTTCAACGTATTCAGCAACCGTTTCCTGGTTACGCAACTGACTGATATCATAGGTATAACAGATCATTGTGTGATCAAAGGGGTCACTGAGCATGTCCCGTACAAAGCTGCCGTCAATTTTTACCACATTAAATGGAAGGTATTTCAGATATTCAAAAGAAGCCATACCGGTACCAAAGTCATCCAGGGCAAAGCCAATACCCCTGTCACGACAGAAATTAATAAAATCTGTGGCCTGGTTCAGGTTGCCTACAGCAGAAGTTTCGGTAATTTCCATTTCCAGACAGTGCCAGGGAAAATCAAAAGTTTTAATGGCCAGTTTTAATTTTTCCTGAAACTCGTGGTTATTCAAAGTACCGCCCGCAAGATTTAAATGTACTGAGTGCAGACGTTTAAGATGCTCAGGGTGTTTGCATACGGTTTCCAGGTAATGCCAGAGCACATACATGTCGATTTCTACCATCATATGATAGCGTTCAGCTACAGAGAGAAAACAGTCAGGAGCCAGAAACTGATTGTTACTGTCCCACATACGGATTAACACTTCATAGGATATTTTGTCGTCAGAATATTGTAGTGGCACAATGGGCTGGGCAAAAAGTTCAAAACGTGCCGGTCCCTGCTGCAGGGCATCCTTAATATAACCGGCAAGAGCAACTTCATTGTCTTTTTGCTCTTTATCATGATCCTGGGGATCATAAATATGCAGTTTATTTCTACCCAGAGATTTGGCGCTGTAAAAGGTAATATCGGCAATATTAATTAATTCATCCAGCGTGTACTCAAATGGTTTAAACAGGACCAGACCAATTGACGCTGAGATAGTGACTGCATTACCTTCCCAGAAAAATCGAAAATCTTTTAAATCTTCAAGCACCTGTTCAGCAAATTGAATGGCGGTTTTACGTTGGCTACTTTTAAGTAAGAGTAAGAAATCATCGCCGCCGATACGGCCAACTGAGGTGGTTTCACAGCAATGGTTATGAAAATAATGAGCAATCATTTTTAATAGTTCATCCCCGGCCGTATGTCCCAGGGAATCATTAATTAGTTTAAACTGGTCAAGATCGATATTGAGCAGAGCGTGATAGTATTCATTATCCAGTGGTGTTTTTAAAGCGAGAATTATTTCCTGTTCAATGGCATAACGGTTGAACAAACCGGTCAGGCTATCATGACGGCTGCGATAATCCATTAATGCCGCGGTCTTTTCAATTTTTTCTATCATGGCATTATAGCCGTTAAATAAAGTTTGAATTTCATTTTCTGCCTGAGTTTCTACCGTATTATATTTATTATTATCTACATCATTATGCTCTATGGCATTGGCCAGAGCCTGAAAAGGCAGGGTAAATAAACGACTCATTCGCCAGGCAATAATAAGACCTGCAGTCAGTAGTACAGGAAAAATTAACAACAGAGTCAGAAAATGTTCTCTTAAACTGGTCTGATACCGTTCGGGGTTGATGACAATAAGCACCTGGCCAAAAACAAAATTATCGGCCTGTACTGGCAGTTTTAAGAACAGTCGACCCTCCAGGGAAAAAAACGACTGATCCAGAAGTAGCTTCATGGCTTCTTCTTTACTGATATGTTCAGTATCACCATAACTGAATACCGGCTCATTATTTTCGTTATAAAGAACCAGGGCATCAACTGAGGTAAAACCACTTAAACGAAAGGAAATATCAGAAAAGGTATCTGCACCCGGTAAAACCAGAGCACGCAATAGGTCATTATTCATTGAACGCCCAAGAGTTTCAGCCTGTTCTATAGCAATATTTCTGCGTTCCTGGTGGTCAAAATAGGTCACCAGGAGCAGAGTAGTCAGCTCAACAATAATCAGTAATAAACTCATAAGTACAATAAGCTGGGTACGGATACTGAGTTTTTTCCAGCTAATCTGCAACATAAAAAAACAGCTTATTTCTCAATAGGAAGTTTAAAGTCATTGCCCCACTCCTTCCAGGAAGCATCATAATTGGATACATCGTATCCCAGCTCTCGTAGGGCCAGATAATTAGTGGCTGATACACGGCCTATAGCACAGTAAATAATAACTTTCTTATTTTTGGGGATTATATTGTACAGGCGATTCAGTTCATTAAGCTGTTTAAGACTGGAAAAACCATCTTCTTTGGCCAGGTTATGTGATGATGGGACATTAATAGCAGTGGGTATATGTCCAAATCGTTTGGCTGTGGATGTTTTTCCTATATAGGCCGCTTCTGGGCGTGCATCTACAATGACCTGGTTAGTGTTTTTTGTGGCCAGTAAGGTTGTGAATTTGCTGGACAGACGTTTATGATTAATGGTTGCAATATAGTGACTGGGTATGACTTCGGGAATTTGCTGTGTAACAGGATAGTGTTGGTTAAGCCAGTGATCATAGCCATAATCCAGTACTCTGACCTGTTTTATACCATAGACTTCAAGAACCCAGAACAGGCGGGCAGCATCAGCCAGATCGCCGCTGTCATAGACAATAACCGGGCTGTTACTGGTTAAACCAAGTCGGCGAAAAATTTTCTGCATAGCCTGCGGAGAAGTGATTTTACCGTTAACCTGCTTGTTTTCGTAACTTAAATCTACAGGGAAATTTAAAGCACCGGGGATATGGCTGATTTTATAATCTTCAAATGTGCGGCTATCAAGAATAATAAAGGTGCTGTTAGTTAACTTTTTACTTAATTCAGAGGATGATATTCTAAGTTCAGCAGAATAAGCACAGGTATAAAAAATGCCTAAAATCAGTAGAAGAAAAATACGAAAATAAAAACTCATACTTAAACCTGTTTAAAGTAATCCGGTGTGCAATTACCATTACTTGAACATTCGTTTATGAATATCCTTTATAAGCAATAAGTATAGACAATATTTCAGAGATTGTTAGCAGACTTAATATGAAACAGATGATAAAGTGAAGGGATCACCAGCAAACTCACCAGCATGGAAAAACTCAATCCCCAGACAATAACAACCGCCAGGGGCTGAAGCATTTCGGCACCTTCACCAAAACCAATGGACAGGGGCAGCATACCCACTACGGTGGTTATGCTGGTCATTAAAATCGGGCGCAGTCTTAAACGCGCAGCATGAGTGATGGCCGGTACCAGAGCCAGACCACGGTTTCGTTCCAGTTCAATCTGTTCCACCAGGACAATGGCATTATTAACCACAATACCGGCCAGCATAATCAGGCCCAGCCAGACCGGCATGGAAACCGGCAATTCTCTAAAGTACAGCCCACCGGCGACACCAATGATCATAAAGGGAATGCCCAGCAGGATCACCAGCGGATTCTTTAACGATTCATATTGAACTGCCATGACTACAAATACCAGGAAGATGGCCAGAGCAAATAATATCAGGCTCATATCACGGCCTTCCTTAATTTCCTTATTGGCACCGCCGTCATACAGATAATAGCCTTCGGGTAAGGGGAAATCTTTAAGCGTCTGTTCAATCTGGGTCATTACGGCCAGCAGATCATCATCGTTAACCAGGTTGGCCGTCACTTCAACAATACGCTGCTGATTATCCCGTTCAATAACCGAAGGAGAGGCTGAAAACTGTAGTTTGGCTACGTCATTGATATACACGGGCTGGCCGTTATGATGTTTAATTAGAATGTGTTTTAAGTCATCATTGGATAAGATTTCTGAGCGGGGCAGGCGCAGACGGATATTGTATTCCCGGTCACCTTCAATAAAATCAGATATCACAATACCGTCCAGGGCCACCTTTAAGGCATGGCCTATGTCCCTGGCATTGACACCCAGATCAGCGGCCCGCTTGCGGCGGATCTTTATTTTTAACTCCTTATGGGTTTCCTCGTAGGTCTGCTTCAGGTTTCTTAACCCGGGTACAGAGCGGAGTTTATCAACCAGCTGGTTGCCGATATCATTGAGTACCTGCAGGTTTTCACCCTGTACTCGCAGGCTTATTTTTTCATCGCTTTTACCCAGGCGTACACCGCGTACACCGCGTACAAACATTCGTGTCTTAATGCCCACCAGGTTCAGTTTATTGATTTGGGGTTTGATCATAGCGATCCACTGCTGGGCACTCAGGCTGCGCTGTGAGGATGGTAGCAGCTGGATCTTGATGGAACTGCTGTTGCTGCTTTCACGTTGTGAACGGCCGAAGATACTGCCGCCAATGGTACTGAAAACGGTAACGACATCCTTGTTATCCAGCAGCAGGTTTTCAATTTTGTTGACCACGTCATCCATTTCATCCAGGCGCATGCCAGGTTCACCGGATATGCTCAGATAAATTCGTCCTTCATCAATCTGCGGCAGAAAGATCTGTTTTTCATTGATAATATACTGGCCGCTGAAATATAAGGCCGGTATTAAAATAATAAACGGCAGCCAGGAATGGCGCACGATAAAGCTTACACTGCGCTCATAACTGTCGGCAATGAAAGTAAACAGGCGCAAGGGGCGGCGAGCTTGAACCGGTTTCAAACGGGCTGCAAGACTTGGTACCAGGGTGAGCGATACCAGCATGGAGGAAATAATGGCTGCCGAAATGGTAATGATCAGCTCCTGAAATAACAGGCCTACCAGACCGCCCATAAACAGGAAGGGAAGTACCGCAGCCAGATTTGTGCTGGTAGAAGCCACAATGGCGCTGTTTACCTCCTTGGCGGCTAATAGTGCAGAGGTGGTATTATTTTCAAAATCGTCATTTTCTGATTTCTGTAATGACTGCTGCTGATGCCGGGAAATGTTTTCCAGCATGACAATAGTACTGTCTACAAGCATACCAATGCCCAGAGCCAGACCGCCCAGGGTCATAATATTCAGGGTCAGTCCGGTGACTTCCATAATTATAAAAGTAATAACAATGGCCAGTGGAATAGCACTGCCGATGATCAGGGTGCGGCGTAAATCACCCAGAAAAAGATACACCACCAGCATGGCCAGGATGGCGCCGGAAAGGGCCGCACGGGCGGCATTATTTAATGCGTGTTTAATAAATACCGCCTGATCATCCACAGCGGTAATATCAATATCTTCAGGTACTAACTGGTCGTTCTGTAACTGGACAATGCGCTGGTGTACGGCATCCACGACTTTAATGGTATTGGCCTGGGGCTGTTTCTGAACGGAAAGCTTAACCCCTTCCATACCGTTGAGCCGGATCCGTACCCGTTCATCTTCATGGGTGTCCAGAACCGTTGCAACTTCGTCCAGTTTAACGGTATCTTCTATACGCCGGCTGGCTGATCCGGAAAGGGGTAATTGCCTTAATTCCTGCAGTGATTCAAAACGGGCTTCAGTGCGGGTGCTTAATTCATCGGAGACGGTATAGATGCGTCCGGCGGCAATGTCCTGGTTTTCCGTTTCCAGAATGGTTTCCAGGTCTTTAAAACTTAAATGATGCGAGGCCAGGCGCTGCTGATCCACCAGCACCTGAATTTCCCGTACCAGTCCGCCGCCCACTTCCGTGGAAGCAATACCGGGCAGGTTAATAAACCATTTGCTGAGCTGATAATCGACATAACTTCTCAAATCTACCGGTGAGCGGCGGTTGGAGCTGACAATAAATTCAATAACCGGGATCTGGGACGGATCACGTTTGTAAATAATGGGCGGTTCAATACTATCGGGTAAGAATCGTTTGGCCCGATCCAGACGGTTACTGGCATCACGCAGGGCAATGTCAATATCGGTACCATAGGGGAAGCTTAAATCAACTGAGCTGCGGCTTTCCGTAGTACGGGACTGTACTGAAATGGCACCTTCGGTAATGGCCAGCTGTTCTTCCAGCTGGCGGGTCACCTTGTCTTCCATGATGGTCGCCGGAACACCGGGATCCACGACTCGAACCCGGACATCGGGGTAAATAATATCCGGTAACAGGTTTACGCCCAGACGCTGGTACATAAAAATGCCCAGCACCAGCAGAGCCAGGGCAATCATAGTTACGCCAATGGGATGGCGTATTGACCAGGCTGCGATATTGCTGGTGGTCTGTAAGGGCTTCAGCGGTCGCTTCATAGAGGATTAACTTTCCTGCCCGGGTGTAAGCCGAACAGCCCCTTTGTGATCACGGTATCACCTTCTTTCAGACCTTCCAGTACTTCTATCAGCAGCGGGTATTTTTTCCCGGTACGGATATTCCTGCGTTCCACCGTCTGATCGGCCCTGAGAAGATAAACCCAGGCACCTTTCTGATCATAGCGAACAGCCGATACCGGGATCACCAGGACATCTTCTTTAGGGGTAAATAAATGAATACGGGCCAGCTGACCGGCTTTGGCACCTTCAGGCACCGGGTTAAGACTGGCTTCAATGGTTCCCTTGCGGGTATCGGGGTTAATTTGCGGGTAAATGCGTAATACTTTGCCGTTCCAGACAGTTGTTCCCAGGGCATCAATAATAAAATGAATACTGTCACCCTGCTGGATACGGCTTAAATAAAGTTCAGATACCGCTACTTTAACAATCAGGGCAGAGGTATCAATCAGACTTAAAAAATGGGTATGCAGGGGCAGTACATCACCGGGTTCAGCCTTGCGTTCACTGATAATACCATCCCAGGGTGCATTAATACGGGTATAGCTGAGGCGTTTTTTCTGTAAATTAAATTCTGCAGTATCCAGCAGTACCTTCGTTTTAGCGCGGGTCAGCAGTTCTTTGGAGGTCAGATTGCTGCGCGCCAGTTTTTCCAGGCGGGCATAATCGAGTTTAGACTGTTTTAAAGTGGCTTCCGCCTTATTGTACTCAGCCCGGACAATAGTATCATCAAGGCGGGCCAGTAGTTGCCCTTTTTTTACCCGATCACCCTCCCGAAAGGGCAGTTCCACTAACAGACCCTGAACCTGATTGTAAAAGCGTACCGTACGCATGGGTTCCAGGGTGCCGGTTACTATAATTTTATGGTTAAGCTGTTCCCGTTTAGCCTGGGTGATTTCCACATTGGGCAGAGTCTTGCTGTGTTTTTTGCTGGCAGGCGGCTGCTCATCACAGCCGGTTAACAGCAGAGTAGTTAACAGGCTCAAAATAAGGCCAAAAGCGTAAAAAATTCGAGGGGGGGTTATTACCGTCATATTATTCTTTTTTGTAACTACTCAGCGTATTCATCTTTTGTACCGCTCTTGTAGGTAAGAGATGCGTTATTTTCGTACTCAAATGGTCGCGTATTGATATACGCTCACATTTTCCGTGCGCCTCTTGAGGTAGCGAAGCTATTGTGCCTTGAACTGGCACAAAATCTAAACACGCTGAGCAGCTACTCTTTTTATTAATGGGCAGAAATTTGAAGCGTATTGAAACTATTACCTTTTATCTCTTAATTGATTAGAATACCCGCTTTCTGTCTGATAAAGCAATACTATGGCTATACGTACCCGTTATACCGATGCTCCGCATAAAAATCGTCACGATCTGGCGAATCTTCGGCGTATTGTACCATTTTTATGGGAATACAAAGGCCGGGTTATTATTGCCCTGAGTTTTCTGATCCTGGCCAAAGTGGCCACGGTCGGTGTGCCGCTGGTGTTAAAGCAGATTGTGGATGCGCTGGACCCCCGTTCTCTGCAGCTGGTGCTGCCGGTTACCCTGCTGCTGGCCTATGGTGCGCTGCGCCTGGCCAATGTACTGTTCAGTGAACTGCGTGACACGATTTTCGCACGGGTTCGTTACCATGCTATGCGCAAGCTCTCACGCAAGGTGCTCAGTCACCTGTATTCACTGTCCCTGCAGTTTCATCTGGAACGCAGAACTGGCGGTATTTCCAGAGATCTGGAGCGGGGTACCAGGGCGGTTTCCAGTATTATGAACTACCTGGTATTTAATATTATCCCCACTATTGCTGAATTCTCTCTGGTAGCGGTTTTACTGCTGGGGGATTACGATATTCGATTTACCATCGTTACCTTCAGTACTGTGCTGGTTTATATTGTGTTTACCCTGTCAGTGACCAACTGGCGCATGCATATCCGCCACCGTATGAACCGTCTGGATTCACTGGCTAATTCCATGGCGGTGGATGGGCTGATAAATTATGAAACGGTTAAGTATTTTAATAATGATAATTACGAGCTGGACCGTTATGACCATACCCTGAATGAATGGGAAGATTCGGCGGTAAAAAGCCAGGCGTCCATGTCGCTGCTTAATTTTGGTCAGGGCAGTATTATTGCTATCGGTGTCACCCTGATGATGTTTCTGGCAACGGAAGGGGTAGTGGAAGGTGAAATGACTATCGGTGATCTGGTGCTGGTTAATGCCCTGATGCTGCAATTGTTTATCCCGCTGAATTTTTTAGGCATTATCTACCGTTCCATGATGCATTCGCTGGCGGATATCGATCTGATGTTCGGTCTGCTGGATAAAAAAAGTGATGTGGTGGATGCACCGGATGCCGGTGAACTGACCGTCAGTGAAGGCGTTGTTCAGTTTGACAGGGTCAATTTTGGTTACCAGACAGAGCGGCAGATCCTGCATGATGTCAGTTTTACCATTCCTGCCGGCAAAAAGCTGGCTATTGTCGGCCCCTCGGGTGCCGGTAAATCGACCATTTCACGATTATTATTTCGTTTTTATGATGTCAGCAGCGGTCGTATCACGATTGACGGACAGGATATCAGCAAGGTTACTCAAACCAGTTTGCGCCGGGCTGTGGGTATTGTGCCGCAGGATACGGTGCTGTTTAATGAAAGTATTTACCATAATATTGTTTATGCCCATCCTGATGCAAGCCGGGAAGACGTTTACAGAGCGGCTAGAATGGCCAATATTCATGATTTTATTATGCAGCTGCCCTCCGGTTATGACACTATTGTGGGAGAGCGCGGGCTTAAACTGTCCGGCGGAGAAAAACAGCGGGTGGCTATTGCCCGGGTTATTTTAAAAAATCCGGCCATCCTGATTTTTGATGAAGCCACCTCATCTCTGGATTCGCACTCGGAACAGCTGATTTTATCGGCTCTTAATGAGGTGGCTCAGCAGCATACTACGCTAGTGATTGCCCATCGTCTGTCCACTATTGCTGATGCCGATAATATCCTGGTACTGGAACAGGGACGGGTGAAAGAGCAGGGCACTCATCAGCAATTGCTGGCACAGCAGGGCCTGTATTATACTTTATGGAATCTGCAATTACAGGAAAAAGACTAAACCCATGAATAAACAATTGCTTGCGGTAGTAGAGCAGGGTGGTTACCCGGATTTTACAGCGCTTTATGAATCATTAGGCTATCGTGTGGAAACCGTCAGTACACCGCGTAAGGCCAATAGTTTTTTAAAGAAAAACCCGGTACACATGCTGGTGTGTGAGTTTAATTTCCAGACCGATTTTCGTGACCGAACCAGTTCCCTGGAGTCTATTCTGGCCAGTGTCCAGCATCAAACCGACATTAAAGTGGTGGTGTTTCTTGATGCCGGCAATACCGAGCGGTTTGAACGGGTCAGTTCCCGCTTTCCCATACATAAGACCCTGGTGTTTCCTTTTGATGAGGAGCAACTGCGCCAGGCAGTGACTATTGATTAACCAACTGACTAATTGAAATATACAGGAAAAATAAACAGATTATGAGCAAAGTAAAAATATACAGTACCGGCACCTGCCCCATGTGTACCCGGGCCAAGGGCTTAATGACCAAATGGGGTATTGATTATGAAGAAGTAAGGGTGGATCAGGATAGAGCCGGACTGATTGAAATGTCCAGGGTCACCAATGGAGCCCGTACTGTCCCACAGATCACCATTAATGATAAATGGATCGGCAGTTTAACCGAGCTGACAGAACTGCATATGGACGGTGAGCTGGATCACTTAATGGAAGAATAGGGTTTTTAAGGCAAACATCAATGTTCTGGTGTTTTTTCAAGCCCCAGTTTAAGCCTTTGCTGTTCTGCTGCCTCTACGGCTTCCAGATACTCTTTTCTGTTCATAGTAGAAGAAGCCGCATCCCTAAACCGTTCACCTTCCCGATCGCCACTTAACCAGGCCATATGAAACCAGATATAGGCCTGCCGGTAATCTTTTGGGGTACCCAGGCCGTATAGATACATACTGCCCAGCTTACCATAGGCCCGGGCATCCTTATTTTGTGCGGCATTATAAAATTCCTTAAAGGCAGTATCCCGGTCTCCACGCCGATTAGCTTCTTCACCGGCAATATAATCAGCAAAGCCAGCCTGACTTAAGAGCAGCACGCTTAAAACTGTCAAATGGATTAATACGCTTCGAAAAATTTTTATGTTCAAAATATATATACCTTTTATGGATGATTTTTTTATATTATAAATGATTGCCTGGCAACCGGATCTTAAATGACTCCTGTGTTATTTTGCAAATACTTTAAAAACATTCATAGATTAGGGTTAATTCGTCTTGACAATGGGCTTTGTTCACTTAACAATAGACCCATATCAGGAGATATATTAAGTTCTGTGAAATTTTGTAGTATTTGTAGTAATAGAAACTTAATAAATAATAATAAAAATCATGTAAGACTTAGTTTTGTATAATACAGATAATATTAATCAACTATAAATAAAACATGAATTACCAGCTTGATAAACAAGTCTGGAAATAGCCTGCACTGCAAAAGAATCATAATAATAAAACAGTCAGATCAGACTGAACAGCGTTTATTTATTGCTTAAATAAACCAATATATTAATCAACACATAACCCTAAGTATTTATTTTTAAACCAGAAAAAGAAAACGTAGAAACAGGGAAAGTAATCTACTGTTTTAAGGAGGCAAAACCATGGTATCTTTTAAAGAACTTAACGAACAAAACCACATAATTGCAGAGCGTGCAAAAATTATCACCTATATGATTCAGGATCGTACTATATGCGACACCGATGTTACCTGTGACCTGTTTTTCGACCTGCTCGAACGAGTCAAAAACCACATGGATATTGAAGAACGTGAGTTGTACAGAAACCTGTTAACACATCCTGATCAAAGTGTTAAAAATACCGCAGAAAACTTTTTGTCCGGTTCGGCAGAAATTAAGCGAGTATTCAAGCAGTATACCAAGCGCTGGTGTCATAACCGCAAACTGCGCATTAAAGATCACGACCAGTTTGTTAAAGAAACCAATGAAATGTTTGATATGATCCAGGATCGCATTATCAGTGAAACTGAAAAGTTCTACCCTGTAGTTCGCAGTGTTTATGGTGAACAGATGGCAGCCTGAGCAGATTGCAGCCTGAGCAGATTATAGTTTATTGAATTAATTTTAATTACCCTTCGTTCCCATGCCCAGCCTGGGAACGTACCTCAGCTATACACAACCCCCTAAAAACACAATTTTAAAACCATCTCCGCAAAAAAATTTATAATCCACGGTTTTATGTAAGCTATTTCTTATATTGCTGTTTTAATCTCTTTGCCGGCCTATTAGAAATGAAATCAATCATTTATACTTTATTTGACAAAAATAATATTAATAAATATGAGGTATCACTTTTGGACAAACAGGAAAATTTACGCCATATTCGTGTAGCTAAACGTGCCCATCTAAACTGGGTATCTCATGCCCATGCTCTGATCCTGGGTGTGCCCCTGGAAGAAAACCAGATACCTGTTTATGCAACAGATTGCAAATTTGGTCAATGGTATTATCATGATGGTCAGGTTCTGGCTTCTATTAAGGGGTTTCGTGAAATAGAGCAGCCGCACATTGATTTACATGAAACTTACCAGGAAATATTTAAATTACTGTTTCGTAGAGAGGAAAAAAAACAGGGATTCTGGGGCAAACTGTTTGGCAGAAAAGTTGAAATAACAGATGAACAGGATAAAAGCAGAGCCCAGCAGTTATATATTCAACTAAAAGCCCATTCAGAAGTGGTGGTTTCCCATCTGGATGCACTGGAAAAGAAGCTTAAGCAGATGGATGATGAGAAATTTACCGACTATCTTCGCTTTGCCTATAAAACTGTATAAACTATATATATGAAACACCAGCCATTAGGAAAAAGTAATTTAAACGTTTCTCATATCTGCCTGGGCAGCATGACCTGGGGAATCCAGAATACTGAGCAGGAAGCTCATCAGCAAATTGAGTATGCCCTGTCCAGGGGGATTAATTTTATTGATGCCGCTGAAATGTATCCCATACCGCCCGGCCCGGAGACCTATGGTGATACGGAGCGAATTATCGGCAGCTGGCTGGCTAAAAATCCGCAGCGCCGTCCAGAAATAATAGTGGCCAGCAAAATTGCCGGAAATGGACTGCCCTGGATCCGCAAGGGGGCTGATATTACTTCTGATGCCATTATCCAGTCTGTGGATGCATCTTTAAAGCGACTGCATACCGATTATATCGACCTGTATCAACTGCACTGGCCGAATCGGAACTCTCCACATTTTGGCAAACACTGGCCCGGCATGGTGCAATTTTCTAAAGTGGACAGCCGGCAGCATACTGAGCAAATGCTGGATATTTTATACGGCATCGACCGTTGTATAAAAGCGGGAAAAATACGTCACTTTGGCCTCTCCGATGATACCACCTGGGGTATTAATACCTACCTGAAATTAAGCGCTCAGCATAATTTACCCCGGCCGGTGTCTATACAGAATGAATTCAGCCTGATCCATACCAAAGACTGGCCTTATCTGCTGGAAAACTGTGTGCATGAAGACATTGCCTTTCTGCCCTGGTCACCATTAGGCGGCGGAGTATTAAGCGGTAAATATATCAATGGTGCAAGACCTGCCGGCAGCCGCTGGACCGCCACTCAGCGCAATGGCCTGTTCCGTGATACACCAGCGGTTAATAACGCGGTAAAAGCTTACCTGGAAGTGGCAAAAAAACATCAGCTCAATTCTGCACAAATGGCTCTGGCCTGGTGCGCTCAGGTAGACGGAGTAACTTCCACCATTATTGGAGCCACTAAAATGGAGCAGCTGGAAAGTAATATCAATGCCTTTGAAATCAGTCTGTCAGACGCAGTGTTAAATGATATAAACTCTGTTTTACGGCAATACCCTATGCCGTTTTAACTGTTTACGAAAAGATTTAGTTATAAATTAAAATGAAACCATTTAACGGTAACTGGAAAATTATAGAAACAGAACTCTGGGGACAGGATTTTGTGGATCTTATTGAACCGGGGCGGATCAGCTTTGAAGGTCATGAAGACGGCCGGATTATCTTCGGCGCTGTCAATATTGAGCTGGACTGCCGATACAAAACCGTCCATAAACGTCCCTTTGTGGAATTCACTTTTCAGGGTGTTAATGATGTTGATCCGGTCTGCGGCCGGGGTCATGCGCTTTTAAAATCCGATACTATGATGGAAGGGCAGCTGTATTTTCATTATGGTGATGAATCCTGGTTTATTGCCAGAAAAATGGACTAGCGCCTCTGGCTATTATGCATACGCCGTTTAAGACACTTCTGAATTTATTTCTGTTTATTCTGTCCTGCTCAATAGTTCACGCCTCTCAAAGTGAAACAGTATCCTTTATGCTGGAAAATGGTCTGAAAGTGATTATCAGGCCGGATCATCGTGCGCCGGTTGCTGTGGTGCAAATCTGGTATAAAACAGGCTCGGCCAATGAATCTCCCGGTAAACGGGGAATATCTCATCTGCTCGAACATATGATGTTTAAAAGCCATAATAATCCGCAACTGGCACAGGATTTCTGGCAGCTTACCCGTATCGGGGCTAAACGCAATGCCTTTACTCATCGTGATTATACCTTTTACTTTTATATTGCAGATAAAGCCGCATTGCCCCGTATGCTTCACCTGGAAGCAGAACGGATGCAGGGGCTTTATGCTTCAGAGAAAAGCCTGATAATTGAAAAAAAAATCATTCGGGAAGAATTTAATAATCAGCTCAGTAAAGACCCTTTTTATTTTCTGGATGATCTGATTTACCAGAAAGCCTTCCCTGACAGCGGCTATCAATATCCGATTATTGGTAATTTCAGCGATATTCAAAAACTAAGCCTGCAGCAGTTAAGCCAATGGCATCGGCAATACTATACGCCGGATAATGCCGTATTAGTGGTTGCTGGTGATGTTAATGCCAGTGAGGTTTTTCATTGGGCAGACCGCTATTTTTCCCCGATAACTAAGCGGCGTGATTCTTCCATAAACCCGCAAATAACCTTAAAAACCAGTCATCCGAGCACACCTCGTTCAGAAATTCATTATATTTTGCCGCACAGAAAAGACAGCAGTACTTCAACGGGTAAGCTGTTAATGGGATTCAGGGTGCCTTCCATTAAAACAGCCGTACCGCAACAGGATGCCTATGCTCTGGAAGTACTGGCCGGCTGGCTGGACAGCGGCGTGCATTCAAGATTACCCCGTGCTTTAATCTGGGATAAACAGAAAGCACAGGATATCAGTGTACGTTATGGTCTTATGACCCGTTATGACAGCCTGTTTATTATAGAAGCTATGCCCTTAAAGGATATTTCCATGACCCAGCTGGAACAGGCCATAAAGGATGAGCTGAAAACTATCCGGCAACAGCTTATCAGCGAGCGTGAGCTGCAGGAAGTTAAAAACCAGATGATTGCCGCAGAAGTTTTTGAACGGGACTCCACTTATACACAGGCTAAAATCATCGGTCAGGCTGAAGTTATTGATATTCCCTGGTCGGAAGATGCAAAATATATTGAACGTATAAAATCTGTTACAGCAGAACAGGTTCAGAAGGTATTAAACAAATACTTTACAGCTAATAACCGTATTACAATTATCCAGCCATAATATCTGTCAACTCGCAGCGTCCTGTCCCATTAATATTAAATTTTTACCACAGCCCTGCCTCCTAAAGCCCTTTAAAATTCCTAATATTATCGAATACGGTAAAATATAATGATTATTTAATCAAGTTATCAAAAGCGATAACTTGATTTTTATAATATTTAATAATAAACTGAAAATACATAAATAAATTAACAAATAATATAATCTAAAATATAAAACCATGTCCTATAATTTAACCCCAATCCTGGATGAAATCATCCAGCAGGGCAAAAAGAAAGGTCTGAACCAAAAAGATATCTGCCATAAAGCGGGTGTCGGGCCGGTGACCATCTCTCGTGCCAGAAAACAGGGTGATATTCGTTTTTCCACTCTGGAAAAACTGGCCAATAGCGTCGGTCTTAAATTAACACTGATGGCTGATGACCCCTTAATTGAACTGGTGGAAAAAGGGGAGCTGTTCTCATGATTCGGGATGCCCATGCCGTTGCCTGGACTCGGTTGTCCGGTACCCCGGTAAAAATGGGTGAACTGCACGTCACTGAATCGGAATCCCGTTTTGTCTATGATCTGTCCTTTCTGGACACCGGCTTACCCGGTCTGGGTCTGGTGCTGTCACCAAAAATATATAGCCAGAATACCATACGCTGGTCCCGAACTGAGCGGTTTAATTTTCATCCACCCATACAGTCCCTGATCCCTCCTTCAGGGGAGCATAATTTTCAACGTCGTCTGATCATGAACTACCTGGCGACTATTGGCATAATAGAAGGCAGTGACTTTGATAATGACTGGAATATCTTAACCTTTAGCGGTCATGGGGGTATCGGCCATATTGATGTATTCAGTTCGGATGAAAAGGCTGTTCGATGGTATGCTACACCCACCATGCCCCAGCAGGATTTTCTTAAAAAAAAATCCTCCCTGGGTTTTTCTCTTAAAAATATGCTCACCTGGTATGAAGATAAAACCGGCTACCTGCTGGATTTTATCGGCCCGACCCCATCAGTAAACGGTGCCATACCCAAACTGCTGCTGTCCATCCCTAAAAGCGGCTGGAACGGACAGGTCGGTCTGCCCACCCGCTTTGGTGATACCCAGTCCACCGATATTATTCTGAAACTGGAAAAAGATACAGCCTATCCCGGTATTGTAGAGCTGGAAGCCCTGGGGCTGGATATTCACAGTAAAGCCGGTTTTCAGACTCCCCGTTACTGGACAACTGAATTTGAGGGCATTCATGCTATTGCTATAGAACGCTTTGACCGGGATGAACACAACAACCCGGTATTCCAGGAAAGCCTGTTTTCCATACTGGCCTCCGGTAACCGAAATATCCATAACCACTACGATGCCAGCTATGATCAGATAGGCCGTATGTTAGACAACCCCAGACTGACCTTAATAGACGATCGCAGGGCTGCCAAAAAGCATTTATTGAAACGGTTGCTAATATCCTTTTTAACCGGCAACGGTGATCTGCACCTGGAAAATATGAGCCTGCAGATCCGCAATGGCATAACTGACTTTTCCCCGGTCTATGATCCGGTTCCCATGCGTGCTTACCCCATCCATAATATCCTCAGTGCCATGCCTTTTGGTAATTATGGTGAATATATTAATAAACAGGATAAACCGGTAGGATTCACTCAGGCCATTGAGCGCTTTAACCACAGCCTGGGATTTGATAAAAACCGGTTAACGGCAATCATCAATGAACTGCTTAATATCACAGAAGACTTCCCGCAAAGGGTTAAGGCACTTAAAACTCTGCCGGAACAGAATAAAAAGTTTTTAATTGATATTCATAAGGATATTAAACAAAAAATGAGTAAATTATGAATAAAAAATTCTATTATTGAGTACCGTACAAACAACAGTCAGCATCTGAGCTATTGGAGATAAATGTTATGACAAAGCTATTTGGAGTATTGCTTCTCGGATTCTCAGGGTTTTTTCTGTCTGTCCGTCCGGTATTTTCTGGAGAAACTCCCGCATTTACCGAGTCTGTTATTATCTTTAATACTATCTGTGCAAAATGTCATGAAGCACAGTGTAGTGGTCGTTTGAGTTTTGATGATGCTTTTGAGAGATCCAGAAATCATATACTCAGACATTATAACCAGGCTTCCGGGAAAAAATACTTACAAAAAGAATTGTTCGATATCCTTAGCTATATGAAGGAAAATTGTGCCTATTATCCTATGCACTTTTCTGTTCCGTTGAACAGAATCTGGGCTAATGACCTATTACAAAAATATACGACCTCGACGGATAGTAACTACTTTATTCCTGTAGGTAATTTGAGTTCCGGATCTTATGATATTGAACTTGAACTGGAGAAGAATGTTAAAGTTAATGTGCATCTTATTTCTGAAGAATTTGAAATAGTTGTTGATGATTGTTATAAATCAACAGACCAGAGGATAAAGCTTCCGGTTTTTATAGAAGAGTCGGGAGACTATTATTTACGATTATACCCAAAAGAGGCTGTCAGGTTGGCTCGGCTTACAATCATCCCCTCTAAGTAAGCGACAGAAACCAGTGCTCTAATTTACAGGGTTTTAATCGCTGCCACGGTAAACCCCCAAATTGTTTTTCGGGGGATTACCGTTGTACTGTTAAAGAATATCTGTACTTTATTGGAAATGATTTCTAGTTTAAGGCTCTGGAAGGTATACAGGCAGTTTTTGGTGCTTTAAATGAAACAACAGATATTGAACATATTGAGTTGGGTAGAGTACACAATGGATTCAAAAAACTCAAAGATAATGATTGTTTCCGGAGGCCAGACTGGTGTTGACCGGGCCGCTCTGGATGCCGCACTTGAATCCGATGTACCCTGTGGCGGCTGGTGTCCTGAAGGTCGAAAAGCAGAAGATGGCGTGATACCGGAAAAATATCCCTTAGTGGAATTACCACAGTCTGGCTATCGGCAAAGAACCAAACGAAATGTACTGGACAGTGATGGTTCGGTTATTATTTATTTTAAATACCTTATTGGCGGTACTCAGTTAACCCTGAAGTTCTGTCTGAGTGAGAAAAAACCGTATTTGTTGATTGATGCCACTGAACTGAAGGAAGAACGGGCAGCAGAAAGAATCCATGAGTTTGTTCAGGAATATGATATTGAAAAACTGAATTTTGCCGGTCCCAGAGCCTCTGGTGAACCTGAGGCTTATGGCTATACAAAACAGGTTGTGAGTCGATTTGTTTCTTATCAATAGGTCTCACCAGGAAAAAAACAGGGAAATATTAAAAATTGAAACTGGTCTGGGATAGTCAGCAATTTAAAGTTCAAATAGTTCAGACTGATATTTATATTGCACCTAATAACTGCCCGCCTTTTTCCGTAAAAGCCATTGTGGAAGAACAGGACACCAGTCTCGTATTAGAACCTACAGATGAACTTCCTGAATACAATGATTCCAGGCCTGTCTGGTATCAGGCAAACACTCTGGAGTTACAGAAAGTCTATCGTCCCGGAGAGGTGATTGTTAAATCATATAACCCCATACGATTATCGGCTATTGTTCATGATTTGGACTGTGATCCCAGCTGGAAGATTGACTGGATTAAAACAGCCATTAAAAACATTTTCAGTTTTTGTGATGAAAAACAACTGGCATCACTGGCCTTACCACTTTTAGGTACTCAGTTTGGGAAATTAAAAAATAAAGCTTTTCTTAAATTATTGGTGAGTCATTTACTGCTTAATCAGTCAGATTACCCACAAAGGATCTGGCTACTGGTTTCAGCCGATAACTGTCAAAGAGTATCTGAAATTCTGAACCCGTTAGTGGTTAATTTCCAGTGTAAATGAATGCTTTAAAAATAGCAGAGAAATTGTTGAATAATATGCTGGATAGTTCTGCTGGGGATATTGTGATTTTCGTCTGTACCTAAGCACCACAGATGTTGTCTAAAACCATGAAAAAGCATTGTTGTGTGGTGGAATATCATGGTATATGAAGGTCAAAAAAACGTATTGTAAATATTAGCAGGTAAGTTACTGGGCACGGAGAATTTTCAAACCGGCATAAAAAAAGCAGAGGCATCTAAGTCTCTGCTTTTTCTAAAGAAATTTGGTAGCGGGGGCAAGATTTGAACTTACGACCTTCGGGTTATGAGCCCGACGAGCTACCAGGCTGCTCCACCCCGCAACTGATGGAGGGTATTATACGGTCTTTTTTTCAAGATGCAAGGGGTATTTAATAAAATGGTAATGTTTATTCTAATAGAAAAAACAGGCTTAAAGCGGTATTATCCTGTGTACGGCATGACATAATAGCAGTGGTTTTTTAGCTGCTATAAGTAAGGTAGAAAAACGGCCTTTTTCGAGTCTTATTAATCGTAAATTTTAATGAATAAACCACACTTTCTATTATTTTCCCTGCTTTTTAGCGTATTTTCTGTTCTTTTTATAGGTATTCCTGCCGCAATGGCCGATTCTACACTGGCACGTTGTGATATTTATAAAAAAGATAAAAAAACGGTCAGTATATCGGTTCCCTGTATTTTCAGTCAGCGGCAGGGGTATATCAGCATTCGCCGGGCGGATACGGTTGAACATGAATTAATGCCTCAGGACGATGGACCCGGGCATTACAGGGATTCAGGCGGCAATGATGTTTATCGTAAAAGCGGTCTGGGTACGGATGGCCTGATTTTCAGCTTTAAAGATGAGCTGGTCTATGTTTACTGGCAGCCGGTCGGGTTTGATAAGCAGTACTTTCTTCAGGGGATTACATTTCGAGTTATTTCACCGAATGATAATTTTTCTAATACTCTGATAATTATTCCATCCGGCCTGGAAATTGATAACTCGATTATAAAAAAGGCAATTAACGGGGTGGTTACGGGAGCTGAAGTGGCGGATTTAAATGCTGACGGTTCTCCGGAAATATACATATATATCTATTTTACCGGTAATGGCAGTTATGGTGATGTGGTGGCTTATAGTGCCAATAATAATAAATCATTAAGTCCCATTTATTTACCACGTTTAAGCAATGATAATAAAATATCCAGTGGTTATAGAGGTTATGATGAGTTTACCGTCATTGAAAATAGTTTTGCCAGACGCTTCCCGATTGGTACTGTGCACAATACAGTGAAAAGTATGAATAATAAGCCCGCCAATGGTATGATGCGCCAAGTGCAGTACAAACTTCTCGGGGGTGAGGCCGGCTGGCAGTTACAGGTCGTAAAAGTCACGGATTTTCAGGTTAAAAGCAGACACAATAAATGAAATACACAAATACAGCTATTGCCGATGTCATCTTAATTGAGCCTAAAGTGTTTGGTGATGAACGGGGTTATTTTGTTGAGACCTTTCGGGCCGACACTTTTGAGGCGGAAACCGGCATTAAAACGGCCTTTGTACAGGATAATGAGTCCCGTTCCGGTTACGGGGTTTTAAGAGGGCTGCACTATCAGTTGCCACCTCATGCCCAAAGCAAACTCGTCAGGGTCATTGAAGGGCGGGTGCTGGATGTGGCTGTAGATATTCGAAAAGGTTCGCCCACCTTCGGCCAACATGTCTGCATGGAATTATCGGCTGAAAATAAACACCAGTTATTTATCCCCAGAGGGTTTGCCCATGGTTTTGTGGTGCTGTCAGAAACGGCGATTTTTTCCTATAAAGTAGATAATTACTACTCCCCTGAATGTGATCGGGGTATAAAATTTGATGATCCTCAGTTTGGGATTGACTGGAAAATTGCGGCTTCTGAGCTGGTTTTATCAGATAAGGATAAAACCCAGCCTTTACTGCACGATACGCTTGATCTGTTTGACTATTCCAATAACTTATACGATTGAAATTTATGAAACTACTGATCAACGGAGCTAAGGGGCAGGTTGGCAGTGAGCTGGTAAAAGATGCTCAGGCCAGGGGTTATGAGGTGTACGGATTCGGTTCCCGGGAGCTGGATATCACACATTTTGAGCAGCTGATGCAAAAAGTTGAGCAAATACGCCCGGATGTCATTATCAATGCCGCGGCTTATACTGCTGTAGACAAAGCAGAACAGGAGTCAGAGCAGGCCTATGCGGTGAATGCCCTGGGCAGTGAAAACCTGGCCAAGGCCAGTAAACAAATGGCCATTCCCCTGCTGCATATTTCTACAGACTATGTCTTTGATGGGGAAAAAGACACGCCTTATACGGAAATGGATCAACCCAACCCTACCGGGGTTTACGGTGCCTCGAAGCTGCAGGGTGATCAGGCCATTGAGGCCATCTGGTCCAGGCATATTATTCTGCGGGTTAGCTGGGTATTTGGTGAGCAGGGCAATAATTTTGTTAAAACCATGCTTAGACTGGCGAAACAACAGGATGAGTTAAGTATTGTTAATGATCAGTTTGGTGCTCCGACATCAGCCAGGGCCATTAGTCAGAGTCTGCTGTCTATTCTGGAAACAGATAATTTTAATCAACCTGACTTTCCCTGGGGCACCTACCACCTGCAAAGTGAGCCAGGTGTTACCTGGTTTGAATTTGCCAGAGAGATATTTCAACAGGCAGAAAAGCTGGGGTTGATTAATAAAACTATGAAGCTGAACCCGATCCCCTCATCAGAGTTTCCCACGCCGGTTAAACGTCCGGCTAATTCCAAACTGGATGGTATAAAACTAAAGCAGAATTTTGCTCTTAAACCCGTGCAGTGGCAGGATGATTTACAGCAAATGCTAAAAAATATGTCCGCTATTACTTCCTGATCAAATAATTGCTAAAATAGCGCAGTTAATCATAATCATTACTGTCGTAGAAGGAATAATCAGTGCCGCTAATCACTCTCGGGCTTTCCGGTTCCCTGAATCATGACCCCTCTGCCGCCCTGTTTTCTGACGGCAAGCTGGTAGCTGCTGCTGAAGAAGAACGTTTTATCCGGGATAAACATGCCAAGGGTAAAATGCCGGTACATGCCACCCGCTTTTGTCTGGATTATGCCGGTATTACGCCCGATCAAATTGATATTGTTGCTGTTCCTTATGCTGAAATTCCCCTGTCTTCCCCGGCCCGCTGGCATTATGCCAAGCGCTACTGGTATGCACCGGACCGGGCATTAGACGCCCTGTTTAACGGTAACCGCCGGTATCGCCGCTATGTCGGTTATATCAAAGCCATGTGTGAAGAAGTCGGCATTAACTGGTCGGCTATTCAGTTTGAGCCGGTTGAACATCACCTGGCCCATGCCAGCAGTGCTTACCATTTAAGCGGTTTTAAAGAGAAAACGGCTATTATGGGCATTGACGGTAAGGGTGAATACGCCACGACTTTTTTTGGTTACGGGGAAAACGGTAAAATCCATAAAATTAAGGAGTTTTACGATCCGGATTCACTGGGTGGTGTCTATGGTGCCATTACCGAATACCTGGGCTTTGAAATGCTCGATGGTGAATTCAAGGTTATGGGTATGGCTCCGTACGGTGATCCCAATAAATACGATTTTTCCCGCTTGATTGACTTTGACGGTAAAGAATTCAGGGTAAATACCAAACTGGTTAATGTAATTGGTACCCGGCGTTATAAGGAAAACGGCAAGGGCTATTATTTCTCTCCCGCCCTGATTGACTGGCTGGGCCCGAAACGGGAAGGCGATGAAATTGATGATCCCTATGTGGATTATGCCGCTTCCATGCAGAAACTGTTTGAGGATATTTCGCTTAAACTAATGGACCATTATCTTGGCGATATTATTAAGGAAACCGGAAAAATTGCCTTTGCCGGCGGGGCTGCGCTGAATGTTAAACTGAACCAGAAAATTATTGCCCGGGACGAAGTTAAAGAACTGTTTGTACAACCGGCTGCTTCAGATGCCGGAACCGCTATTGGTGCCGCTTCTTATGTGATTGCCTCTAAAGGTATTGAGCTGGAAAAAATGGAGCACGTTTACCTGGGGCCGGAATTTACCAATGAACAGTGCATTGAAGCCTGTCAGAAATACCAGAGTGATTATGGACAGGACGTTAAATATAAACAGATAGACGAAGTGCCAAAAAACATTGCCAGAATCCTGGCCGATGGTAACCCCGTATCCTGGTTTCAGGGGCGCATGGAATTTGGTCCCCGGGCATTAGGCGGACGCAGTATTTTAGGCTGTCCAAGTATTCCCGGCGTGGCAGACCGGATAAATGAGCAGATTAAATTCCGCGAGCGCTGGCGTCCGTTCTGCCCCAGTATGCTCGATACCGTAGCCCCGAAAATGCTGAAAACCGATCATCCTGCGCCTTTTATGACGTTTACCTTTGAGGTCAATGAAGGCTGGGCAGAGCGGGTGCCGGAAGTGGTGCATGAAGACGGTACGGCCCGTGCCCAGGCCGTAAAAGAATCGGTAAACCCAAGATACTACGCCCTGTTAAAAGAAATTGAAGTATTAACGGGTAATGGCGTAGTGCTTAATACTTCCCTGAACCGACGCGGTGAGCCGGTGGTCTGTACGCCGGAGGATGCACTGAATATGTTTTATGGTTCGGATCTGCAGTATTTAATTATGCAGGATATCCTGGTAACCAAGTAAATGGCACAATATGTCCTGCAGCTCTGTCATGGTTACGAAGCTCCTTTTGCGGATGTAGCCAGACAGTATGCCAGTCTGTTTAAAGGGCGTAATTTCCGGATCATTACGGTATTTTTAACGGGGAAGAGTAATCCGGAGGTTATTGCTGAGGTAGATTCGGACGAAGTACTTTTTCTTGAGAATACCTCAAAGGAATTACGGGGGCTGAAACGCAA